>Ga0247808_10000139_pt1 | contig 47324 bp, 33 predicted proteins | sample UWRJL089202R1_FD_179914 | JGI IMG/M metagenome (GOLD analysis project Ga0247808, IMG submission 179914) | Plant litter microbial communities from Arlington Agricultural Research Station in Wisconsin, United States - UWRJ-L089-202R-1 | ecosystem: Environmental > Terrestrial > Plant litter >...
TGATCCTCTTTATCACCTTTGTGGTGATTCTCGTTACGCTGGTGCTGCAGGGGCTCACATTACCATTGGTCATTAAATGGGTGAAGCTTGGAGATATGGATCATCATTTACCATTGGAAGAACAACACCTGATTGTAAGAAGAAAGCTGGCAGAACACAGTGTCCGTTTTTTAAACGACCAACATGGAGAATTGCTTCAACACAATATAGCTTTGCAACAACTTCGTGATAAATTTGAAAGCGACAAGTTCGAGCTCGACCAGGACGCAGAAGTCGAGCAGTCTGATTTCAGAAAAGTATACAAAAATCTATTGACTCACCAACGGCAATTATTGATTGAGTTAAACAGAGAGCCGGAAACAGACGAAGAAATTATCCGCAATTACCAGGACATGCTGGACATTGAAGAGGAAAAAATGAGAATCAGATACGAAGCCGTGTAACTTATAGCCATGACCTCACAACAATTCCACGAGCTTGCACTTTCTTTTCCCGGAACAGAAGACAATCCGCACTTCGACAGGACAGCCTATAAAGTGAGCGGTAAAAAAATATTCGCTTCTTTACATGAAGAGAGTCAATCAGCCAATCTGAAACTCTCCATAGCTGATCAGGCTATTTTTACTGAGTTTGATCAAGCAATCGTTTATCCCGTACCTAATAAATTCGGATTGCAGGGTTGGACAACCTTTGAGTTGAAGGGAGCACCTATTGAGTTGATGAAAGAGGCACTCCACAGTGCTTATAAAGAGGTGTTTGACGTTCCTTCTAAGAAAAAATAATACCTCTTAAAAATATCAAGATTTCTATCTGTCTATAAAATTGATCCCTCTGCCGAGACAATCATCTTGCGTGTCATGTTCCTGCCTTTTTAATCAAAAAATAACAATAAATTGCAGCCACAATCGTCTACCCTTGCATGAAACAGCTCTTTAGTTTTTTATTCTTCTTCTCCCTGATTCCATGGAGTCAGGCACAAACGAATCCTATTCCTCCTATCGGGAAAATATCCGGTATCGTTTCAGACTCTTCCACATCAGAAGCTGTAGAATTTGCTTCCATTGGATTGATCGATCTGGCAACAGGTAAAGTAGTGGACGGTACCGTTACAGACAGCGCGGGATTCTTTGTATTGGAACATGTTGCCAATAGCACTTACCAAATAGGAATACGCATGATCGGATACGATGACATGACAATCAACAACATTGTCGTCTCGGATCAGGCATCTGAGGTAGCATTGAAAAGAATCCGTCTGACTGCTCCCCTCACAGCACAAGTAACGGTAGAAGGGAAAAAAGACTTGATTACGGAAGAAGTAGACCGCATCGTTTACAATGCAGAAAACGATGCGACCAATAAAGGCGGAGACGCTACGGATGTACTGCGCAAAGCACCACTGCTGATGGTAGACATGGACGGTAACTTGTCGATGCGTGGCAACAGCAATGTCAAAGTACTCATTAATGGAAAAGCTTCTGCGTTGATGGCTTCCAGTGTAGCCGATGCACTCAAACAAATTCCTGCCGATCAGATTAAATCGGTGGAAGTGATTACTTCGCCTTCTGCCAAATACGACGCGGAAGGTTCTGCCGGTATCGTGAATATTGTGTTAAAGAAAAATACTCTGCAAGGATTTTCTCTCAACGTAGATGCCAGTGCCGGTATCAGAGGTTCTTCTCTTGGATTGAACGGCGCTTACCGCACCAAAAAAATGGGCTTCTCATTAGGTGGACATGGTAGAGCGGGTTATAACATTCCCGGGAGTTATGAAAACGATCAGAACGCCTACGATCAAAACACAGGAACATTTACCCGTACCATTCAACAAGCCCATACGCAAAGCGTGATGGGATTCGGTCATTATGTATTTGGCTGGGATTATGATATTGACTCTATGAATTCCATCAATGCTTCTGTAAAATATGGTTTGAGGCAAATGAATAATTCACAGACCGGTCTTTCTTCTCATTCCTATCAAAATGATGTATTGATCAACGAAAGTCACAGAGATGTGAAAACTGTGAATGCCAATCAATCTGTAGATATCAACTTAAACTATACACACTTATTCAAACAACCCAAAAGAGAATTCAGTGTACTGGGTTTATACAGCAGAAATAACAGCGACAATAATTTCACCAACAGCATTCTCAATAATGCAGATTGGTCACAAGTGAGCAGTCGCCTGAAAAATCAGAACCACGGCTACAACCAGGAAAGTACGATACAATTCGACTACCAACACCCCATCTCCAAAAATCAATTACTTGAAGTTGGTGCCAAAAACATCTACCGTCAGGTATACAGTAAATATGAATACTTCTCTGCAGTAGGTGCAGATGGAGATTATACGCCTTTAGGTAATGACAGTTTAAATAATACGTTCCGTTACAATCAAAACGTTACAGCTGGTTACGCTTCTTACACACTTAACTTCCTTAAAAGTTACACCGTGAAAGCGGGCTTGCGTTATGAATACACCAGCATCAATGCACAATACCAGCAAGATCGTGAAGTAGCTATTCCTTCTTACGGGGTACTGGTTCCCAGTATCAACGTGTCAAAAAAACTGGAAAATGGAAATATGATCAAGGCTTCTTACAACAGACGTATTCAAAGACCTTCCATGCAGTTTTTGAATCCCAATGTTCAGGCATCGAATCCGTTTAACATCACAGTGGGTAATCCGGAATTGCGTCCTGAATACTCTAACAACTACGAACTTTCCTACAGTACTTACTTCGGAAGATCTTCTGCGACACTATCCGGTTTCATGCGCAACACCGAAGGCTCCATACAAGCCGTACGCGATGTAAGAGGCGATACCATCCATACTACTTATCGGAACATAGGCAATGAAGATGCTTACGGATTTAACCTTTTTTCCAACATCAGCATTTCTAATCGCTTTACATTGGGTGGAGGAATAGATGCGTACTATGCCGTATTAAAAAACAATAATCCTGATCCTTTCTATAATGCCAGCAACCAGGGTTGGGTAATTGGCGGACGAATCAATGGTAGCTTTGAAATTGCCAAAGGATGGGGATTGCACTGGTTTGCTTTTTACCGCGGCAATCAAGTACAATTGCAAGGTTACCAAACCAGTTTCGGTATGTACAGTCTAAACCTGAAAAAAGATTTCAACAAAAAGAAAGGTGCCTTCGGGATCGGCGCAGAAAATTTCTTTACTCCTTCTATCCGCATCAGAACACAGCTTGATTCGCCGATGCTGACCCAATCCAGCAGCAACATCATGCACACGATGAATTTTAAAATTAACTTCAGTTACCGCATCGGAAAAATGACAACCGAGAAAAAAAGCCGTAAGAAAAGCATCAACAACGACGACTTGAAAAACAATTCGGACAATAACTCTCCTCAATAATTAAATTAACAACCATCTAAAAATACCCATGGCCTGTCCCCTGACAGGCCATTTTTTGTATAACAAAATACGCTCATGGATATAGAAATCTTTCGGCCTGTCAGGGGGTAGCCGAGATGAACCTGCGGCAATAATGATTAAACCTCATTAAAACTCCCTTATTTACTAAAATAGATTTATATTAATCGTTGAATTTCCTCCACATAAACTGAGTCCAATTGAAAACAGAATACAACTTCCGATCAAGGTCTTTTTTCTACATTGGCCCTCATTTGTTGGGACTTATTTTTATTGCAGTAGGCTTCTTTACAGTGGTCAGTCCTTTATTTATGCCAGGCGATAATTCAGTCAACAAAGCAATCCTTGTAGGATCAGGAGCCATTATATTTGGAGGAATGGTCATCACTTCTTATCCCGGAACTTTTTTCGATTTCAAAAACAACCGTTACAAAACTTATTATGCATGGGTGGGCTATAAAGTTGGAAAATGGAAAACATTGCCACCATTGAAGCTGGTAAAAGTTTTCCCCTACACCTTCAAAGGAGACCTGACGCCCAATGGCATTAATCCCACCCCCACCATACAGTTTACGCGGTATATTGTAGCATTGTATAGTGATCAACCTAAGCCAGTACTGGCTTTAGAATACACCAAAAGAAATGAAGCATTAGAAGGCGGTAAAATGATCTCAGATGAAACGAATGCGACATTGAACATTCAATTGTCATAAATTAATTTTTCTTATACTTTAAATTTCTACTATGAACTTATTTTTGTGCCGTACACTTTTTTTGAGCTTAAGTATTTGCCTGGCTTTTTCATCCATCGCGCAAGACCTCACTTCGATCAACCAATTGTTGGAGGAAAAGAAAGAGGACTTTAAAGGTCATGTGATCATGGTCGTTAAACAAAAAGACAGTACTTTATATAAACACCAGATAGGCATAGCCAATCTGGACACAAAAATCCCTATTGCATCGGCCAGTAAATGGTTAACCGCTGCAGTTATTCTTACATTAGTGGATCAAGGTCGTTTATCCTTAGACGATAGCATTGGTAAATACCTTCCTTCTTTCTCAAAATATGGTAAAGGACATCCTACCATTCGTCAATGTCTTACCCATACAAGCGGCTTCCCTGCCTATGCACCTCTTAATTATAATGACATAGGACTTGCAGCACTCGTAGACAGCATGGCAAAATATATCCCTTTAAAAAATGTACCAGGTGCAGCGTTTAATTACGGCGGAATGTCTTTCCGCATAGCAGGTCGCATTGCAGAAGTGGTTGCCGGGAAATCATGGAATGAACTTTTTCTTGCCAACATCGCCTCCGCATGTGAAATGAATGTTACGGTGTATTGCCACGAAAAAGTAACACCCGATTTAGGAGGAGGAGTATGTTCTACTCCGTCCGATTACCTTAACTTCTTATCTATGATAGCAGGTAATGGAGTCTATAAAGGCAAGCAAGTTCTTTCCTCTGCTTCTGTAAAAGAATTCTTTAAAAGCCAGCTTCCTACACATGTGCGTGATGCGATGACAAAATACAATCCCGAAATGAGACCATTTGCTAATGGAAAACTTATTAGTTACGGCTTGGGAACATGGATCTACGATTACAATGAATCTAAAGAATATCAATCCGAAATTTTCTGTCCCGGTGCATTGGGCACCTTCCCTTTTATTGACAGCTGTAGAAATATTTACGGCATTATCTTAACACATACACAAATAGCTAAAGTCATTGAAACAGAATTCAAAGCTATTGCTGCCATTAAAGAAAAGTACAACGCTGATTGCAAATAAATCGTTTCAAATGCCTGAACACATTGACATAGAAAATAAAAACTGGTTTCAACGCATAAAAGAAGCTATCCTGGGTGTCCCTCTGGGTATATGCTATGTCGCCGTTGCATGTTGGGCGATTGTATATGGAGAAATCCATCATGCTAAAACAACCAATATGATTAAATACACGAGAGATAAAGTTCATGAAGTCTCTTCCCAAAATATTTCATCCGACCAAAACAATCAATTTGTATTAGTCCATGACACCATACGCGCTCAGCAAGAGCTTATCGATACGTTGTTCGGAATAAAAACTTCTGATTTAAAATTATACCGTGAAATAAAAATTTGCCAGTGGGAAGAAGAAGTAACAAAAAAAACGAAGCATAAAGCATTAGGCGCCACTACCGACACCATCAAATATTTCTATCACAAAACATGGAACACGAAACTGATTGATTCTGAACGGTTCAAATACAAAGACAAATACCGCAACCCCAAAAACTTTGGTTTTACACCAGCGGAATTCACAGCCAACAGCATCACAATGGGAGACTATACCTTAAGCCCATTGTTAAAATCCGAACTAAAAAATTACACTCCGCTATCAATAAGCAATACTACATATCCCAAAGCTATAATAGCGTCGGACACGTTTCTTTGCCTCTCTCACGAGATTGCTACAGATGCTTCCATTTACCAACACAACATGCTGTCAGGATCTTATATTTATATAGGCAGTGGAACTCCCGACAATCCAAACATTGGAGATCATAAAGTTGTATTTTGGTCTATTCCTCCCAATCTATATTCTATTGTGGGAGAGCAGAACAATAAGACGCTTCAAACAAAAAACATCAAAGACGGTTTCATTGTATCTGAATTAAATTGTGGAACAAATTTCAATTACGATTACACAGACTTCGCCATTATCAAGGCAGGTAAAAATAGCCTGAATCAAATGTATGACTGGGCAGGTGATGAAAACGATCATTTGTTTGTGATAGGGTTGCGTTTCTGGGGATTCATTTTTATGGTTGGTGGTTTTAAAAAAATCACTGCTCCATTGGTGATCACGCTCAGCATCATCCCTTTTGGACGTAAATTTTCTGCACAAGCCATTAGCCGTTTATCGTTTCTACTTGCCACTTCCATCACCTTGTTACTAGCTGGCACAACATGGTTGATCTTTAATAATTTTAGCAACATATCACGCTGGGATTATTATTTCCTTATCCTCATTGTACTAACTTTCATTGGAGCTGTGCGCGTAAAAGCCTCCATGGGTGAAGAAAGAGTGGATAGTGCAGACTTCTTTAACTAATCCGATGAAATATTTATTCATTCTTATCCTCTTATCATTACTGGGAGCTTGTTCCGAAACCACATCAGAAATTCCCGTCCAGGAAAAAGATTTCTGTTCCAGTATACACCGCAATGATTCTATATCCCTTTCTAAGGCATTGTATCCGCTCCATGACCTGATGCAAACAAAAACGGGCGTCTATGTATTAGAAGACGGAGGTAACGCTTTAATCGCTCGTGGCTGGTTGTCTGAATATGCAGAACAAAGCATCGATATTCAGTATTTCATTTTTTCTCCCGATAATGTAGGACTCATCGCCTGTGATTATCTGGTAAGGGCGGCTGATCGCGGGGTTAAAGTTCGCTTGCTGGTAGACGACATCATGGTCGAAGCCGGGATTCATGAAATTCTAACCTTAGACTCTCATGAAAACATTGACATCAGGATATACAATCCCGGAGTGAAGCTGGGTAAAAATATTTATAACAAGGTGGTCAAATTTGCTACTGATTTCCGATCGGCCAACCAACGCATGCACAACAAGACATTTATTGTAGATCAAAAAGTAGTGGTCACCGGTGGAAGAAACATTGCCGATGAATACTTTGACTACGATCACGAGTATAATTTTCGAGACCGTGATGTATTACTCATTGGCAAGATCGCATCGACAGTACATCAATCGTTTGAATCTTTTTGGAACAGCCCATTGAGTGTACCGGTAACAAAACTGGTCAGTGAAGAAGACAGTAACAAAATAGACAGCGCGCGCTTCGACAGACTTCACCAGTATGCCTGCAATCCTGACAACTTCTGGCCGCAGGTAAGAACGAAAATGCAAAAACTTCCTCTGGCATTTGAACACATTCAGCAATCAGGGCAATTGGTATGGACAGACAGTCTTTTCTTTGTTTCCGATGTACCAGGAAAAAATGATGGTACAAATGGTTTATCCGGTGGAGGTGTATGTACAGACACATTAATGAACTTAATCAAAAGAGCAAAACATTCTATCGATATACAATCGCCTTATCTGATCACTACTGAAAGAGGTCGTACGCTTTTCCGTGAAGCGGTAAAACGCGGTGTCAAAGTGAGAATACTAACGAACAGTCTCGCTTCGACAGATAACCTGGAAGCCTTCAGCGGTTACCAACGCGATAGAAAAAAATTATTGGAAACAGGTGTTCATATTTATGAATTCAAACCCGATGCAGAAGAACGCAGAAAAGTCATGACCGGTGCTTTGCAGGAAAAAATGAACTTCACTCCTATCTTTGGTTTACACGCCAAGTCCATGGTGATAGACGGAAAGATAACGGTCATCGGTACATTCAACCTGGATCCAAGAAGTGCTAACCTGAACACGGAATGCGTGGCTATCATTCACTCTTCAAAAATAACAGAAGGCGTACTACGAGGAATGGAAGAAGAATTTAAACCCGCAAATTCCTGGCAAACGACACTGACTTCAAATCCGGATAGTGTGGCCAGTACGACTAAGCGTGTCAAGGCTTGGACCAAGCGAGCGGTTCCTAAAAGTATTTTATAGCCGGTATGAGTAAACGCAAAAGGAACAAAAAAGCGAAACCGCAATTTCCTACAGCAAAAATAAAAACCGGCAAAACCCAGGAAGAAAGGCGCGATAAAATCCACCATCATCTATTCATAGGATTTGTGGTTCTCTATGTTTTGCATTACACGTTTATCGCAAAAGAAACCATCGGGCATGATGACAGGTATCAATGGTATATTTTCTTTACTCCAACACTCCTTGGCGCTTTCTTATTGACATTATACCAGAGGAAATACATCGGAGACTTTTTTGCAAAGGAGCTAAAAGGATGGAGTGAATTAGCCATCGGTTTTTTACTTTCTTCTATCATGGCCTTCACGTTATCTTATCTTATTTTCGGCAACCTGGCTAATATAACCTGGGAATACCTCAATACACAGAAAGCCAAGCAGCACATGCCCGAAGCCTTCTATTGTCCCATTACACAATTTGTAGAGGGCAAGCACGATCAAATTCGATTTAGGTTTAATGGTAAATCCGAAAGTGTCAGAACCTCCTATAAAACGATTGAGCCTTACCTGGAAGTAAATCCTGCAGACTATCAATTGGAAGTGATTGTACGAAAAGGAATATGGAATTATTATGTGGTGGAAGATTGGAAGATTAAAAGCATTAAAAACAAATAACCTTTATGAAAATCATTTTCATTCTTCTGTTTCTCTTTCTGACTCACGCTACAATCAAGGCGCAAGTTGTTTATGAAAACCTTGTTTTCGAAGGCGCAGGCATCAGAGGTTTAGCCTACTCCGGTGTGATCAAACAATTGGAAGACCATGCCATCGTGCCTAAAATTAAAAAAGTAGGAGGCACTTCTGCGGGAGCTATTACCGCTATGATGATTTCTTTAGGCTACAATTCAACAGAGATTTACGACATCATTTCAACTACTAAATTCCAGAAATTCAACGACGGACAATTCATCTTTATCGGCGGCTTCTCCAGAATGAATAAAAAATACGGATGGTACAAAGGCGGAGCGTTCATCAAATGGCTAGAACAGCTCATCGAAGAAAAAACCGGTAATAAAGACATCACCTTTTCTGAATTAAAATCTAATGGATTCAAAGAGCTATATGTCACTGGCACTTGCCTCAACAAACAAAAGTTACTGATCTTCTCCGCTCAAACGTATCCGAATATGAAGATCAAAGATGCGGTAAGGATTTCAATGTCTGTTCCGGTTTATTTTGAAGCCGTGTTCATCGATCAGGACGGCAAAGTGTATAAGAAGCCCAATGCCAAAGCAAACCTTGATGTAGTGGTTGACGGTGGGGTGATTGGCAACTTTCCTATTTTCATCTTCGACAGCATCAGTACAGCAGGAGGTAAACCTGTTCGCATTCCTAACATGAAAACAATAGGTGTGCGCATTGATTCAGAATTACAAATCCAAAATGATTCCATCTCTCAAGAGTTGGTAGAAATGCCCATCAACAACATGACAGATTACCTGAATTCTTTTTATATACTGATCCTGGAAAACCTAAACAGAAATACATTAACAGCTGAAGACTGGAAACGAACAATATCTGTTTCATCGGTTGGGATCAGTCCCAGAATCAAAAAACTTTCTCCGGTGCAGAAGCAAGCGTTTATTGATAGTGGAGAAAAGTATACGCTATTCTTCTTACAAAAGAATACATCCACACCATCTTTACCCTCTAAAACCACACAACAGGAGAGTCAAACTGAAATATGTATTCCAGCAGTTGATACATTAGATAATCAAAATGTTTTTCTAATAGTCGACAAGCAAGCTGAATTTCCAGGTGGACAATCTGCTTTCGAAAAATATGTAATGAGTAATTTAGTATTCCCTCAAGAACAAATAGAATGGGAAGGTTCTATTTTTGTAACATTTATAATTGACAGCTTAGGTAATATAAAAAACGAACATGTTTGTATTCGATCATTCGAAGGCAGATTAGTTCCTTTAGAACTAGAAGCTTTGCGGCTTATCAGAGAAATGCCGCGTTGGACCCCAGCCATTAAAAACAACAAAACTGTTTATTCAAGAAAAAGTTTACCTATACGCTTTATACGTTAAAATAAAGTAATTCAGTTTACCGAATCTGCAGCTCTGGCAAACAAGCATTCAACTCTTTCAACTTCTCCTCTGGCAAAGCACTACCAGAAACCATCAGCACTTTCATTTTTTTCAATTCGCAAAAACAAGAAGGCAGCTCTTTGATGCTGTCTTCTTCTATCGTTAAAAAACGTAAAGCATTCATTCTACAAATTCCATCCGGTAAGTTTTCAATCTTTGTATTATCAACGAATAAAATCTTCAGCGCCGGTTGATTCATTACCCATGGACCAATCGTTGTTACAGGATTGCCGGAAAGAATCAAAGACTTAAGGGCCTTCAATACAAAAGAAGAAGAGGGATAGGTCGTCAGAAGATTCGAATGCAAGTCCAGCTCCTCCAGTTGACTGCATTTACTTACACCATCCGGAATGACCGTCAGGTTATTTTCTGAAACATCCAATACCTTTAACGCAGGATGAAAAATAGTGACAGGTAACTTCGTCAACCCGTTGCCTGCATACTGGAGCGTGTGGAGCTTTCTGCATCTGTCAAATAAACTCGCAGGGATAGAATCGATACGGTTATAGGAGATATTGAGTGTATGAAGATTTTTAAAGGTTAAAATAGCGGCAGGAAATTTAAAAAGCTTTTTACCTTCCAGCGATAACTCACTCACACGCAAAGGAACTTTCAATGCTTCTTCCAAAGAAAAGAAAATGCTGTCGGAGAGATTGGGATCTTTCAGCTGAGTACCACTGCCCACCTGGAAATTGACTTCGTCATTCTTTTGCTGGCAAAGTCCCTGGCACCAACAAAGGAAAAAGAGTCCCGTAAAGTATAAAAAGTTCTTCTTCAACAATTTGGACAATTTAAAGGTGTCTCATGAGCTTTCAGGTTTTTGCTTGACACAAAAAAAGAGTGTGACATTGATCTTCTCAATACTCACACTCTTGCTGTTTTCGTAGTCCGTACGGGAATCGAACCCGTGTTTCGTCCGTGAAAGGGACGCGTCCTAACCCCTAGACGAACGGACCATGTTTCAAAATTGGTGACGCAAAGGTATGAGTTTATTCTAAACTAGCCAAACAATTCTTGAAAAAAGTCCGAATATTATTATTCCTATAAATTAGAGGGGCGCAGTTTTGACTTTTCTTGCGGGTATTTGTATGTTTGAAGCCTTATCGTGAAGCACATTCACGCTCTTAACTTAAAACCAATCGAATATGTCTACAATTAAAGTGGGTATCAACGGGTTCGGTCGTATCGGAAGATTAGTTTTCCGTGCAGCAGCTAGCAACCCTAAAATTGAAGTAGTAGGTATCAATGACCTTATCGAGGTAGACTACATGGCTTACATGTTGAAATATGATTCTACACACGGTATTTTCCAGGGCACTATCGAAGTAAAAGATGGTAAGCTTGTTGTAAATGGCAAAGCAATCCGCATTACGGCTGAGAAAGACCCTGCTAACTTGAAATGGAATGAAATCGGTGCTGATTATATCGTAGAATCTACAGGTTTGTTCTTGACGCAGGAAACTGGTCAGAAACACATCGATGCAGGTGCTAAAAAAGTAATCTTATCTGCTCCTGCTAAAGACGATACCCCTACTTTCGTAATGGGTGTTAACCATAAGTCTTACAACAAGGGCCAGAACATCATTTCTAACGCATCTTGTACGACAAACTGTCTTGCACCTATCGCTAAGGTATTGAACGATAAATTCGGTATCTCTGAAGGTTTGATGACTACTGTACACGCGGTAACAGCCACTCAGAAAACAGTAGACGGTCCGTCTGCTAAAGACTGGAGAGGTGGCCGTGGCGCTTACCAAAACATTATCCCTTCTTCTACTGGTGCTGCTAAAGCTGTAGGCTTGGTAATTCCTGAGTTGAAAGGTAAATTGACCGGTATGTCTTTCCGCGTACCAACTCCTGACGTTTCTGTAGTTGACTTGACTTGCCGCTTGACGAAAGGTGCTTCTTACGAAGAAATCAAAAAAGCGATGAAAGAAGCTTCTGAAGGTGAGATGAAAGGGATCCTTGGATATACGGAAGATGAAGTAGTATCTAACGATTTCTTGGGAGATGCCCGTACTTCCATCTTCGATGCGAAAGCAGGTATCGCCTTGAATGATAACTTCGTGAAAATCGTAGCTTGGTACGATAACGAGTGGGGTTATTCCAACAAATTGGTAAACCTGATCGAGCACATCGATTCAGTGAAGTAATCTTTTATTGATGATTATTAAAAAGCCCTTCGACATTCGAAGGGCTTTTTTTGTGCAGATATTTTTATTTATAAAGGAGTAATGAGAAAGTTGAATAGTTATAACTTGATTTAAGTGAACGAAGATAAGGGCGTTCCCTACGGGCCGGGCTTTCGCCACTCGCTTTCCACAGATCAAATAAAACAGTGATTACAACTTAAGTGGCTGCGGAAGAGCTCAAACAATGGCTCAATCCCTAACGCACGATAATAATAACATTCCTTTTACTGTTTCTCCGCTCTTCTGTTTTCTCTTTTTGTGCGGTGGGCGTCCAGGAAAAGAGCGAATGTGTGAAGACATTCTTATTAATTAACTTCGTAAAGTATAAGGATCCACAATGTCTTGACACATTTCTTTTGGTGGCTGCCTTTTCTTTTGTTACTTTTCTTTTGGCAGAGCAAAAGAAAAGTAAAAGGCTGATATGAAGATGAGAGCGGAGAAACAGAGCGGAGAGCGAAGGAAAAGAATTAAAGAATATAAACGCAAAGCATGGTGCGGCTGGCGTCCAGGAAAAGAGCGAATGTTAGAAGACATTCTTAAGAATTAACTTCGTGTCCTATAAGGAGCCACAATGTCTTTCAACATTGCTTTTGGTGGCTGCTTTTTCTTTTGTTACTTTTCTTTTGGCAGAGCAAAAGAAAAGTAAAAGGCTGGTATGAAAACGAAAGCTATTCAGTTTCATACCAGCCGTGTCAGGTCTGAAGACCGGACACAATTATTTATTTAATATCTTAAACTCCACCCTCCTGTTCAACTGTCTGCCCTCTTCTGTATTGTTATCGCCAACAGGTACCGTTTCACCATAGCCTTTGGAAGACAATGCTTTTTTACCAATCCCTTTTGAAACCAAATACTCTACTACCGCTTTCGCTCGATCAGCTGACAAAGATTGATTCGCTTCATCCGAACCCACATTATCGGTATGACCCGCAATCTCAAGCGCAATAGTAGGATTAGTAGTCAGCAATTTCACCACACGATCCAATTCAGGATACGACTCTTCTTTCAATACCGCTTTACCAAACTCAAAGAAAATATTATTCAAACGAATCACCGCCCCTACATTTAAAGGCGCCATGTAGATATTTCGTTCTACTTCTTTATAAGCTTCCAGCGCAGACAAGTCTATGTTTTCGTTGATCGCATAATATCCATCCGCTTCCGCGATGAAACCATAGTTGAAACCTTTAGGCAGTACAATATTATAATTTCCTTCCACCGGTTCAGAACGCGCTGTGCCAGCAGTCTTACCGCCTGGCAGGATCTCATAAGTAATCGCTCCTTTGACAGGCAAACCAGTTTCTTTATCCAACACTTTTCCTTTCACCAATAAGACAGGATCGGGTTTCGCTGCTTCCGGCATTTTGATACGGAAGATGTCTTCTTTTCCATGACTGTTGTTGGCAGAAGAAAAATAAGCATAGTCGCCCGAGGCCGGTATGGTAAAGTAAGCATCCCAATCTGCTGTGTTGATCGGAGGTCCAAGGTTTACAACCGGTGACCAGTTTGTCCAGCTATCATCCAATCGCTTACTCATCCAGATGTCTGCACTTCCATACCCTTTGTGACCATCAGAAGCGAAAAATAAAGTCTTGCCATCCGCCGCCAAGAAACCACCAAAGTCATCGCCTGCTGTATTGATCGTGGGACCAAGATTGATCGGTGTACCCCAGGAGTTATCACCGGCTTTTCTGCAGATGTACAAATCCAGTCCACCAAAATTTTCTTTCTTCTTACGCTCTGCGTTGACCAATAAAATCTGTTCGTCATTGGTCAGGTAATACCCTACATGTTGATTAAGGTTCAACCAGTCTTTCAATTCTTGTTTCTTAGGGAAAACCCAACCCTTCTTATCTCTGGTACTGATGGATACACCATTGCTCATTGTTCCGTCAAAATAATTATAGACACTCATCACCAACATGGTATTGCCATCCGGAGAAATAGAAGACACAGCATTCACTCCGGCTGTATTCAATGGACTTCCCATGTTTTGAGCAACTGTCCATTCACCATTAATATTCTTGGTATACCAGATATCATCGCTGCCTCCGCCAATGTTGCGGGGAAAATCTCTTCGGATAAAATAAACGGTCTTGCCATCCGGTGACACAATCGGTTTAAAATCCGAATAGCCTGTGTTTACATTTTGTCCCAGGTTTTCAGGTTGACTGGTAAACTTCAACTCGTCTGTCTGGGCAAAGGCTGCAGAACATATGAAAAGAAGTATGACTATGAAAAAAGGATGTTTTACTTTCATGTACGCAAATGATTAAATGCCATCAATTAAAAAATGCTCCGCCGCAGCGGAGCATTTTGTTTTCTTTGTCAGAGTGAGTTACAGTTTAGTCGGATCAAATTTACCCAACCAGATGGATTTACCATTTTTACTTTCACCGATGTAAACACCTTGCTTACCTTCGTTGATCTCTACAAACGGATGTTCTTCCAGCAAGAAATATTCTTTATCTCCATATTCTGCTACACCTGCAATTTTCTTTCCTTCCAAATCAATCTTCACCACTTTAGGATATCTTCTAGGATAATAAGTCGTGATCTTAGTCGTTCCAATGTATTCTACTTCCGCTTGTGTGAGGTAAGGAATGTAAAGAATCCAGCACAACGATTTGCCGTCTGCACTTTCCAGGATTGAACCTTTTGCCTGATGGAATCTTGGATCTGCCAAGCCACCACCGAAGCCGCCTTTCTTCACGTCGTTTTCAATGGCATACTGCTTAATCAAAACGCCTTGTGCATCATAGTGAAACAACATCAAATCTTTAAAGATATATCCTTGTGCATCGCCTTGGGAATCTTTTCTGAAGTCCTGAGCCGTGATCAATACATCACCGTTTTTCGCTACATATAGAGAACGGATGTCTACTTTCTTGCCGTTATAGTACGTTGGCTTCTTATCACCTTCTATACCTTGCGCTTTCAATTTGAATTCATCAACGTTTGTTGCAGAAACAAATCTTGCTGAATTACCTTTGATGCAGGCAATTTGAATGTCTGTAAATTTAGACTCTTCCGTCAGAATTTCTTTCCCGCCATAGTCTTCACCCGCACCTTTAGAAAGGCCAGGACCATAAACGTAAATTTCATCACCTACCGCATATACCCCGCTGATCAACCAGTCTTTGCATTTACTTTTGAAATTTACGGTACGAGCTATTTCTCCCTGCGGAGTAATTTCCATTAAGGTATAATTGTCCGCTGCAGGATCTCTTTCTTTTTTACCAGGCAATCCACTGGGAGAAAATACAACATACCAGTTGCTTTGATCATCGGATTCAGGATCAATTGCAGAGTTGGTTCCCGAGAATAAAATATTTTGAGGATACTTAAGATCGATCACTTTTTCACTTACCAATTGAAGATTATAGTTCACTCGCATGATCGACATTTTCTGCATGTACAGAAACGGACTCTCTCCTTTAGAAGCAGGATGTCCTGCAAGAGCCAATACTTCACCACTTTGATCGTTGTCAAAGCTTCTCAGGAAAAACATTTTCTTTCCGTTTGGTGCTTCAAACTTTACTTTGTCTAAAACTTTTACACTTTTTCGGTACCTACCCAAAAACCAGCTGTAGCTATAGGTAATCAATCTTTTCTTCACAACAAATTTACCCAACATGTTTCCTTCAGCAGACACACCTTCTACGGAATAACTATCTCCTTTGAAGTTGAACCAGGAATATTTGCTCTTTGCGTGATCTACTTCTTGTTCGTCTTCTATTTTGTTGATCAACTTCAAATCGTAATCAAATTGATACGCTTCAAACTTTACCTTTCTGTTGGTAGACTTTGTCACAAAGACAAGATCCAGTTGTTCTCTGGAATCATCCACTATAACATTTCCCAGGTAGCCGCGTTTTGCTTTACCTGAAATGTCGATGGTCGCTTCTTTGTCCAATTTCTGTGCGACAGATTGAAACGCAACCAGCAATGTGATTGCTAAAATGTAAATTTTTCTCATGTGTCTGTTGAGTTTACAATAAGGATTGATGAATGTTTGTTTGCTTAAAGCGTTGTTCTTCTTTCTCAAGTATGATGGCTCGTATTCACCTAATCATGATACTTCTGAATGACGCTTTTATCTCAGGCAATTTTACGACAAAAAACATAGAAAAGATACATCTGAATAATATCTGTACAAACAATTCCTGTCATGCAATAAACTGGCTGATAGAGGCCATGATGAGTGGCGTTAAAAAATAACACCAAACCACCAATAAATAAGATAAAAACAGGTCGTTATCTTACTAAAACAAAAACACCTGCCGGGGCAGGTGTTTAATAAATGAATGCCAGACATTAACTATTAATATTGTTCTTCCAATTCATCCACGATATACTTAGAGCGAACAGAAGCATCTATTTTCACTTTGATTTTCCGCATCGCCTCAAAATGCTTCTTCACTAAAGTCAGCCATTCTAAAGCCGTAAGGTAACCAAAAACAGGATGCAGTAATTTACCTTCAGGTTTCTTCGTATCAATTTCCTGCGCCACTTTGTAGATGAGTTTTAAAAACTTATACATCTCATCCTTTACACCCAGGGCACCTTCAGGAGCTTTCGGTACGTAATCATAACCCATGGCAGGCTTCAGGTAAAATAAACCTTTTGCATGAAACATCGCCCAACCTTTGAATGTTTTTTCACCGGTAGTAGACACCCCTCGACCATAAGCACAATCCAGTGCATTCTTCATGAAAAAGTGGTAAGAGACTTGAATCAAAGAATCATACACTTGACCAATGGATAATTCACAACCTTCCGGAACTCTCTTGAATTGCGACTTGGAGTAGTAATCCAGTTCCTGGACCCAATGCTTCGCGTTTGGTAAAAAACTATTATAAACCTCTAAGGCCTTCTTTTCCATAAATTATATCAATCCAAAGCCTATATGCATATACCATACCCTCGTCGATTGTGGCTACGAAATTAAACAGTTTTCACTTAATTAAAAGAAGGAATGCCTTACTCAGTGGATAAATTAATAAAAAAGAGAGGATGAAAATCATTGCTGATCTCCATCCTCATCCAGAAGTATAAAAAATATTTGAAAAATAAGCTTTACAGCTTGGCCACTGATCAAATATGTAATATTTATACGATAAAGTAAAATTATTGGTTGTCTTTTTTAAAATAAACGGGGATTAATATCCACTAAATGCCACTTATCATCGACAAAATGTATTATTAAATGTTTAAACACATTAAAAAATAAAGTAATAAAAATGCCATTTTACAGAGTAAAACTATACATTTCTAAGAGATAATAGGGGATTTTCGCGAAGTTCACGTTGATTGAGCAACAGGATAATCTTATCTGCAGCAACATCTGGAGACAATAACTCCCCATTTTGATGACATGCTATGAAACGATCTATAGAAGGAAATTGCTCCCTGGAAGCCGTTCTGATCTTTGCCTGCATACCGGTATCAATCATACCAGGAGAAATGCTATGGATGTTAACCGGACGTGCTTTATGCGTTTGTTCTTGCGCACAAACAGTAGTAAAACGGTCCAATGCCGCTTTAGAAGCACAATAAGCTGCCCAACCTTCGATGTCTTTACTGGCTGCACCAGAACTGATATTGAAAATTATTTTTTCAGGTTCGGTGTGCTGGAAAAGCTTTATGAACACTTCACTAAAAATAATGGGAGCTAAGGTATTTACTGCAAACGTAGCAAGATAATGCTCAGGCTGCTGCTCGCCCACAAAAGCTACATCTCCCAGCATACCTGCATTGTTGATCAATACCACGCGTTTGAAATCCCAGGGTTCTACCTTAAAAAAACGAGAGGCATTCTTTTCTAATAATTCTATTTCAGATAGGTCTATGTTATAAAAATGAAACCTTGGATCATCAATACCAGGATCTCTTCTGGAACAACCATGGATCGTCAGTTCTTCTTGTTGCAAAAGGAGTTGTTTGACTAACGCTAGTCCAATACCCGAAGAAACTCCTGTAATGAAATACTGATTCATACTTATCCAACTATACTGACCACTGTCAATTGATCACTATAGAATATACTGACTCATGTCTTTGTTCTTAATCAAACCGGATAGCTTCTCTTCTACCATCTGAGGGGTGATTTGAAGGTGAGTATGAGGACCAATGACATCCGGTACATCAAACAAAATTTCATTGAGCAACAAACTCATGACCGTATGTAAACGCCTTGCACCGATATTTTCCATTTCCTCGTTGGCTCTGAAGGCCACGTTGGCAATGCTGCGCAAAGATTCATCTGTAAACTCCAGAGTAACCTGTTCGGAAGAAAGCAAAGCCTGATACTGTTTCGTCAATGCATTTTTGGGAGCTTTAAGGATTTGATAAAAATCATCTTCCGATAAACCGTCGAGCTCTACACGAATTGGGAAACGACCCTGTAATTCAGGAATCAAATCTGAAGGTTTTGATACATGAAACGCCCCTGCGGCGATAAACAAAATATGATCTGTATTAATGACCCCATACTTAGTGTTAATGCTGCTACCTTCTACAATGGGCAGTAAATCTCGTTGCACGCCTTCTCTGCTGACATCCGGACCACCTCCGCCTTTATTACTGCGAGATGCGATCTTGTCAATTTCATCTATAAAAATGATACCCAGGTTCTCTGCCTTTCTCAAGGCTTCTTCCTTGACCTCATCCATATCAATCATCTTCGCTGCTTCTTCTTCCAATAAGATCTTGCGTGCGTCGGCAATCGTTACCTTACGTTTCTTTTGTTTCTTCGGCATCATATTGCCGATCATTTCCTGAATGTTCATCATGGCCGCTTCATCCATCGCGCCGCCAATCATGCCTACACCCGGAGAAGAAGACTGCTGAACACTGATATCAATCTTGCGCTCTTCCAACTCTCCTCTTTTTAATTTTTCACGAAACGATTCCCGTGTACGTTCATTCAAATCTTCATCCGATGAATCACCGGAAGAAATACCATTGTTCTTTTTAAGCGGGGGAATCAACGCATCGAGAATAACGTCTTCTACCGCTTGTGTAGCTTTAGCATATACCTCTTGTTTCTTTTGAGCTTTTACCATGTGCACAGATTGCTCTACCAGATCTCGCACCATGCTTTCTACGTCACGGCCTACATAGCCGACTTCAGTAAATTTACTGGCCTCTACTTTGGTAAAAGGAGCATCCGCCACTTTTGCCAAACGACGTGCAATCTCTGTTTTACCAACGCCCGTAGAACCAATCATTAAAATATTATTCGGAACGATCTCCTTCTTCATTTCATCCGGAGCTGTCATTCTTCTCCAACGATTGCGTAAGGCAATTGCCACATGTCTTTTCGCGTTGTGTTGGCCAATGATGTATTTATCTAACTCTAGTACAATTTGACGAGGAGTCAAATAGAGTTTGTTCTCTTCGAGCTGCTGCTGATCCATAAATTATTTATTTTTTCTGGCGAAAAGGTCGCTGGTGTTGACCACTAAACCAATGTAATTGGTACCACCTGCAACATGGTAATAAGCACGGGTAAATGAGAATTCAAATCGTTTGACACGCAACATGAAGCCCCAGGAGATCCCAGCTACTCCTGCTTTTGTTTGTAACCTGAGATCTCTTCGGATTAACGAATTATACCCTACGCGAAAATGGAAATTTTTGCTGAGTAATAACTCGGCACCAATGACCATGTGCCTGAATCCTTTTGACAAGACACTTTCTTCCTTGATTTCAGAGGAACCGTCAAAGGTTACTTGCTTGTTCAGCGCCGGATCATTGTAAGAAATATCAAACTGGTACAACTTCTGAGCAGTCACCGAAATGCGCAGCGGCAAGTGGGCAGGTTTAAATGTTGTACCTAACTGAACGTCAAACGGCATCGTGATATCCGCGTCTTTGTAATAGTTTTTTAGAGGAAAGCCAATATTCTTCACGACCAATCCTACTGTCCAGTCTTGTTTGGGATGTTTAAAACTACCACCGGCGTCTACCAAAAGCGCCGCTGCATTATAATCCGATGTGATCTGGGAAGCGGCCAGTTTTAAGGTTCCGCCTATACTGAATAATCCGATGGTGTGTGATTTGGTCGCAGAAAGAGCAAATTCATTGGGATTGTAAGTCCCTACTGTCGTACCATTAGGCAGGGTTTGATCTATTTTTCCATAATTGAAATAGGCCAGACCGAAAGACCATAAACCTGAATTCCTGATCCTGGTGGCATACTGCAAATGAGAGTGAAATACGCCTGCATAATAAGGATGCACCGTCATCATCAAGTCATGATTCATGGTATCGGAAAGCAAAGCAGGATTCTGCCATACTGTTCCTACACTGCGGTCTCTCACAGAAACGTTTTCCCCTCCTATGCCTGCTACATGAGCACTAGCCGGCAGTTGCAGAAATTGAAAAGCATCTTTACCTCCTATTTGAGCAAAGCCTGAAACAGCGCTTAAAAGCGACAAGACTAAAACTTTACTCCAAAAGGAAGCCGAAAAAAAGGTTACATGTTTCAAAATATTATTCTTTGGAGTGTTGAGTGACAATAACGCTCAAATCGATCGGTTGTTTTACTTTTTGTTTCAAAAGTGCCAAAGTTAACACCTCACTCGCATTTTCCACATAATGGAAAGTCATTTGCTTGATGTAGTCGTCTTTGATCTCCAATATATCCTTTTTGTTTTTAGCACACAGTATTATCTCTTTAATACCGGAACGTTTTGCCGCAAGGATTTTTTCCTTGATTCCTCCAACAGGAAGCACTTTGCCGCGCAGGGTAATTTCACCGGTCATGGCCAGTTTATGTTTCACTTTACGTTGTGTATAAACAGAAGCCAAGGCAGTCAGCATGGTGATTCCGGCAGAAGGCCCGTCTTTAGGCACGGCACCGGCAGGAACGTGGATGTGCAAATCAAAGTGATCAAATACACGGTAATCTATTTTCAGAACGTCTGCATGTGCCCGAAGATAAGATAAAGCGGCGTTCGCAGATTCTTTCATTACATCCCCCAATTGACCGGAAATATTTAACCTTCCTTTTCCTCTGTTCAAACTGGCTTCAATGTATAAGATCTCTCCTCCTACCGGTGTCCAGGCTAAACCCGTTACTACACCGGCATGTTCATCGTCTTCATACAATTCTTTATCAAAGATTTCCGGACCAATCATAGCCGGTACATCTTCGGGCTTTACTACTTCCGGATAGTCCTGTTCCATGGCCACAGATTTGGCGATGTTACGGGTTAAAGCGCCAATCTTGCGATCCAGGTGACGCACACCAGATTCGCGGGTGTAATCTTCGATGATTTTAACCAGTGCTTTATCGGTTATTTTAAAAGAATTGGTTTCCAAACCATGTTCTTCCGCTTGCTTGCTCACCAGGTATTTCTTAGCGATCTGCAATTTTTCTTCCAGCGTATAACCATTGATTTCAATGATCTCCATTCTATCGCGCAATGCCGGATGAATAGAGTCCAAAGAGTTGGCTGTAGCGATAAACAAGACTTTTGACAAATCGTATTCCACTTCCAGGTAATTGTCGGTAAAGCTATGGTTTTGCTCTGGATCCAATACTTCCAGCAAAGCAGAAGCAGGATCACCTTTAAAATCAGAACCTACCTTATCGATTTCATCCAAAATAAAAACAGGATTGGAAGAGTTGGCCTTTTTAATGCCTTGAATGATACGGCCAGGCATCGCACCGATATAGGTTTTACGATGTCCTCTGATTTCTGCTTCATCATGTACTCCGCCCAATGCGATACGGTTATATTTTCTATTCAATGCTTTTGCAATGGATTTCCCCAAAGATGTTTTGCCTACTCCCGGAGGGCCGTATAGACAAAGGATGGGAGCCTTCATGTTGTTTTTTAATTTCAACACGGCAAGGTATTCCAATATTCTTTCCTTCACTTTGTCTAATCCAAAGTGATCGGCATCCAATACTTTTCTGGCGCGGTTAAGGTTGAAGTTATCTTTGGTGGTATCGTCCCAGGGAAGATCTACTAAAAACTCCACATAGTTCATAGACAACGGATACTCTGCAGCCATAGGATTCAGGCGCTCCAACTTTCTCAATTCTTTTTGAAAATGCTGCATAGCCGGTTCCGGCCAATTTTTGTTCTTGGCTTTTATTCTTAAGCGTTCGATTTCTGCATCACTGGATTCCGCGCCTCCCAATTCATCTTGCAGGATTTTGATCTGCTGACGCAAATAATAATCACGTTGCTGCTGATCTAAATCGGAATGTACTTTGGATTGAATTTCTCTTTTGAGCTCTAGCATCTGGATGTCTTTATCCATAAGGCTCATAAGATGTGTTGCTCTTTTATTGGTATCGTCTGTTTCCAGTAGTGTTTGCTTTTCCTTTATATCCGCATTCAGATTGGAAGAAAGAAAATGCGTCAGAAAACCGGAGCTTTCAATGTTATTGATGGCTGTTTGTGCATCCTGAGGGATTTCAGGATTAAGCCGGAGCATTTTAGTGGCTAGATCTTTCAACGATTGAAAGAGTGCTTTGTTCTCGTTTTTACTTTTATCCGGATAAATATCTTCACGGTATTTCACACGTGCCGTGATGTACGGATCTTCCTGCACCATCTCGTCAATTTCAAAACGACGTTTCCCCTGAATGATAATGGTGGTATTACCATCCGGCAATACCAGCATACGCAAGATACGTGCTACCGTACCTACTTTGTGTAAATCGGCTAACCCGGGTTCTTCAATCTGTTGATTCTCTTGCGCTACCACTCCGACGATGCGATCGCCTCTATACGCTTTCTTCACTAAACGAATAGATTTCTGACGACCGACAGTGATAGGAAGAACGACACCAGGAAACAAGACCGCATTTTTCAGCGGCAAAATAGGTAATACATCAGGTAATTCTTCTGTATTCATAAACTCTTCCTCTTCAGGGGAAATCAATGGAATCATGTCCACTGATTCAGAGTCGAGTAAGCTTTGTATATAAGACAATGGATCTATTTCCTTTTTCTGCATGTTAAACAAATTAGAGAATGTCAAAATGACATTTTCGACCTAATACTATGAAAGATTCAATATAAATATAATATTGCTATAGTAATTGCAAGACTTATGCCACCCCTCCTAAAAAGGTGGTGATTTGCGTAACCACATGAAACATAAGGGCTTTTTACATATTCTGATTTTTTGCATTTTGGCATGTTCCTGCCATTTCGTCTATGCCCAGAAAAAGAAGGGATATAAAGGACAGGTCATGCAGGGACTAGGTCAATTTTCTGATGAAGTACGTCTCGGCTTTTACATTACTTTTCCAAATGTCAATAAAATTCCGTTCTACTTCAATGAAGATGAATTGAAAAAAATCAAATCACTGGAAAAGAAAAAAGACCTAGTGCAATTGCAAGTAGTCCTGGAACAATACGTTCGCAACTTTGGCATTCAAAACTTTAGTCGTAACACAGACATGCTCTGGAAGCTTGGCCAATTGTACGAAATCAACGGACAGAAACAGCAGGCCATTTATTTATATCAAATCGCACTCAAGCATCATAAACCGAAACAAACGGATCAGATTCAAAATCACTACGACAGTTTGGTGGTGCGTGATCAATATGTTCCGTTGGAATATTATTACGATCTGGTAGAATACAGAAGATCAATTGACACGTTGGTTCCTCCTCAAAATGTTTTCTTAAACATGGGAGAGTTGATCAACGATAAAAAATATCCTGATTATGGTCCTGCCATGAACGTGAATGGCAACATGCTCATTTATACCAAAAGAAAGAAAGAGCTGACGGCTACTAAAATGGCTTATCGTGAAAACGAAGACCTCTACTACTCCATCAACTATGATGGCTTCTGGGATGAAGCACAACCCTTCTCCCCTGTCATCAATTCACATTGCAACGAAGGTTCCGCTACCATTTCCCGCGATGGCAAAACACTTTATTTTGCGAGGTGTAAGGTCACCGACTTCCAATACGACTGCCGGGATTGCATAGGCAGTTGCGATATCTACGTTTCACATTTGGAGGACAGTGTATGGAGCGTTCCGACCAACCTGGGCCCGAATGTCAATACCGTACATTGGGATTCTCACCCTACTTTATCTCACACAGAAGATACTTTATACTTTGCCTCTGATCGCCTGGGAGGGTTTGGCTTGTCAGACATTTGGTTTACCTACAAATATCCTGACGGAACTTGGGCACCTTCAGAGAACCTCGGGCCTATAGTGAATACCCGAGGAAATGATGTGTCTCCGTTTTACCATCCGGAACAGCATGTGTTGTACTTCAGTTCTAACGGTCAACTCCTGAACTTCGGAGATATAGACACTACACAAAAAACGGTTTTATCCTTCGATATTTATAAGACCCGTCACATTGCCGGCATGTTTGATGAGCCGCGCAACATCGGACCATTGGTCAATGGTAAAGGCGATGAATACTACTTTGCCATTGATACCAAAGGCAAAGATTTATTTTATGCCAAATCAGAAATTGACGACATCAAAAACCTCGATCTGTATTCTTTTCCGTTACCCATGGAAGCACAGGCTTTAGCCTATACCAAATTCAGAGGTTCCCTGCGTGACTCATTGAGTGATGATCCTTTCTCCGGTATTGTATCTGTGATCGATTTAACAAATGGCATTGAAGTATCTCCTAAATACATGAGACCTGATGGTACATTTGAATTCGATCTCGTACCTGAAAATGAGTACTTGCTCGTGATTCAGGGAGATGATTTCTTCCGTGTAGAGCATCAATTCACACTCAACGGAGACACTTCCATTAATTTGACAACGAGTTCTATTAAGTACAACAAGTGGAAATTCGCTTCTTTGGAATTCGACAACAACAGTTCGAATATCAAATCTGAGATGGAAAACGATTTGAACAAAGTCGTAGATTTTATGTTGGATCATCCTTACCTGAAAATAAGTATATCCGGACATACCGATTCAGATGGAGATGCGAATGCGAACTTACGATTGTCAAAAGAAAGAGCAGTGGCTATCCGTAATTACGTCATTGAAAAAGGCAAAATCGATCCTAACCGGATTATAGCAGAAGGATATGGAAATCAGAAGCCACTTGTAGAAGAAAAAACACCGGAAGACAAACGCATCAACAGACGAGTGGAGTTTGAAATCATTAAACTGACACCGGAAGAAATTGAGAAACAGCGGGAAGAGGAAAAGATCAAACGCAGACAGAAAAAAGAAGACGAATTATTTGACGAATTTGAAGGTCCTGACGAAGAAACACCAGGTCCTAAGGACCAGGAAGAATTGCCTCCGGTAAATGAAACGGAATATAATAAATATAGGATGAAACGATAAGCAAGCTTATTGTTTCATCCTATTTGTTAACAGGTATTCTATGAGTTCCTGTTATTTTTTTGCCGTTACCATTTCAGGTAGTGGAAAGCCTAATGCGGCATCATTGAGCATGTCGTACAACTGATTCATATCCGCACTCGCCTCTGATGGTGCCCAAATCATTTCGATGTATTGTTTGTCTTTGTATAAACGGACGAATTTATAATCTTTGCCAGGATTAAATTTTATAAAATCATCCCATGATTTGCTCATACAGTAAGTAACTAATATTTTTAATTGATCTTTTTCAAGATGCCCGACGTGTGTGTATTGCTTATCCATTCTTGAAGTGAATAGAATTTCACCAGACTTAGAAATAACGAATTCTTTCAGCTTTACTTCAGTGACGATATAAGAACCGAAAACAATTTTATCGTACCCTTCCGATTTTTTTTGCCCGAATGAAGCTAAAGTGCTCACTAGAACCAACGCCGCTGTGTAAATGATGTGCTTGCTTTTCATATGCATTACTTTAAATATTCTCGTTAGGCAGTTTTACGGAGGGATGTAAAAAGAAGTTATTCAAAAGATTGGATTAGGCATAAAAAATGGGCTTTTCATACCTATGAAAAGCCCATTTTTTGAATAAAATTTATTTTCGGATCACTTACACCGTCTGTTTTTTCAATGCTTGAACCATTGTTTCGCCAATCAGAGCCGGAGATTCTACAACGAAAATTCCACATTCTCTCATGATCGCCATTTTAGCTGCTGCTGTATCTTCCGCACCACCTACGATCGCACCGGCATGACCCATTCTACGTCCCGGAGGCGCAGTTTGTCCAGCGACAAAACCAACAACTGGTTTCTTGTTTCCATTTTCTTTGATCCAACGAGCAGCAACGGCTTCATAGCTACCGCCGATTTCGCCGATCATAACGATGGCATCTGTTTCAGGATCGTTCATCAGAAGCTCTACAGCATCTTTAGTTGGTGTCCCAATGATTGGATCTCCGCCGATACCAATAGCAGTAGAAATACCCATACCCGCTTTCACGATCTGGTCAGCTGCTTCATATGTCAATGTTCCTGATTTAGAAACAATACCTATTCTTCCTTTTTTAAATACGAAACCAGGCATAATCCCTACTTTAGCTTCACCTGGAGTAATAACACCCGGGCAGTTAGGACCAATCAAGGTAACGCCTTTACGATCTTTAATGTATTTTTTGGCAGTCATCATATCCGCAACCGGAATACCTTCTGTGATCGTGATGATTACTTTGATACCAGCATCCGCTGCTTCCATAATGGCATCCGCTGCAAAAGCAGGAGGAACAAAGATGATGGTAACGTTTGCGCCTGCCTTTTCCACAGCCTCTTTTACGGTATTGAATACAGGACGATCCAGATGGGTTGTACCACCTTTACCTGGCGTAACACCACCCACTACATTCGTTCCATATTCAATCATTTGTTGAGCATGAAACGATCCTTCAGTGCCTGTAAAACCTTGAACAATTACTTTAGAATCTTTATTTACTAATACACTCATTTCAGAAAAGTTTATCTACAAAAATAGAATTTTTTAGTCCGAATCAAAAGAGTACAGCTAAAACAATTGAACCAAACTAAGCCAGGAGCCAGAAGGTACGAGGTACGTCAGATGCGTCCCTCCTGGCTCCTGGCTCGTCTCCTGTTTAATATCTGGGGCAATTGATCTTATGCTTTGGAATGAGATATACTAACCTGACAGACAAAGTCATATAAGCGTCGAATCCAGCCCTGGAACCTCTTGGTGTACCGGGGCCGTGGTTTTGAAAATAGGGCGCATCTCCGTTATTGATAACCGTATAACCTAATTCATTGGTCATGTAATCCAGGTCCCTGGACTTTCCTGTTTGCGGATCCTTTGACTGTGCCGAACGAAAGGTATAGTACGCCGATGGATTATTGGGATCTGCTATCGGATAATTACCAGAGACATCGTCCAGGTAATCGGTAAAGGTATAGTTATAGGTAAACTCTACTTCAAAATCAAAATGATAGGAAATCTTATAACGAACACCCAGACTAAGCGGCACCATAGCGCTATAGGAAGAGTAGCTCTTGCCTTCTGTTTTCATGGGTCTTAAACTCACCCAGCTTCCTGTACTGTCTTTGGTTTTAGGATCGAAATAAAACACGCCCAAACCGGCTTTAAAAAATATGTTATAAATCGGGCGGCGAATATAATCTTTGTAGCTAGGCAATAAATCGTATTGATAAAACGCCTTCAGAGAAATGACATCTGATCTGAAATGTAAGTTTCTTACATGATGATCCTGTTGAGTGGAATTGTACAAGCTGGCATTCATGTAGTCGCTGCCCAGCAAGCGTACCCAACCTGTAGCTAATCCAATAGAAGAATGAGAAGTAATTTTTTGAACTGCGGAAAATTCTGCTCCAGGCCGGGTGGTACGAATTCCACCGGAAACATCACCATAAAAATAAGATCCCTGCAATGCTACTCCGAATGAAGTGTACTTGTCTACTTTCCATGGATTAGATTGTCCCACAACCGTATCCTGAAAACCCAGCAGCAAGCTCAGCATCATTAAGATATGACTACAATACGTATTCAATTTAGCGGATCTGATATTAAAAAAGTTTCACTTATTATTCCAAAAGTATCATTTATACCATTAGATCCAACAAGTGTAACCCAAACTATTTGTTATAACCGTATTTCCCCTTCCAACGTGCCGCCAGGAAAGTTCTGAGTTCATTCTCTCTGGCAGTATTTCCTGGTGCATATAAATTGGTCCCTTTGATCTCATTGGGAAGAAACTCCTGTTCGGCAAACCCACCCTCGTAATCGTGAGAATACTTATATCCCTGTCCGTAGCCCATGTCCTTCATGAGTTTAGTCGGTGCATTTCTTAACGCAATCGGCACTTCAAGGTTCCCTTTCTCATATACCAGCGACTGTGCTTTATGCAATGCGGTGTAAGAAGCATTGCTTTTCGGAGAAGATGCCAGGTAGGTCACGACCTGAGACAGAATAATGGCCGCCTCCGGCATACCGATCTTGATGACCGCATCAAAAGCACTGGAAGCCATTACCAGCGCCGTAGGATTGGCATTCCCAATGTCTTCCGAAGCCAGAATGACCAATCGACGGGCAATGAATTTAATGTCTTCTCCACCTTCCAGCATGCGTGCCATCCAATACACTCCTGCATTGGGATCGCTGCCACGAATGGATTTGATAAAGGCAGAAATAATGTCGTAATGCTGTTCGCCGGATTTGTCATACAATACCGTTTTTTGTTGCACGGTATTCATCACCAACTCATCCGTCACCACTAACTTGCCCGAAGGATTCGAGAGCACCACTGCTTCTAAAAGATTAAGAAGTTTACGCGCATCTCCGCCGGATAAGGAGATCAGCGCTTCCGTCTCCTGAAGATCAATATCGCGTTTGCTTAATTCAACATCTTTCTCTATCGCTCTATTCAACAGCGCCAGCAAATCTTCTTTCGTCAGTGGATCCAGTTTATAAACCTGGCACCTGGACAGCAAGGCTTTGTTTACTTCGAAAGATGGATTCTCTGTTGTGGCACCGATGAGCGTCAGCCAGCCTTTTTCTACAGCAGCAAGTAATGCATCTTGCTGCGTTTTATTGAAACGATGAATTTCATCGATGAATAAAATTCCTTTGCCTGAATATTTACACTTATCAATCACCTCACGCAAATCCTTTACTCCGGAGCTGATCGCACTCAGGATATACATTTGCGATTTTACGGCTTCTGCAATGATCGTGGCTAAGGTTGTCTTTCCTACACCGGGAGGTCCCCATAGAATAAGTGAAGGAACCTGTCCCATCTCTACGGCCTTCTTCAATATTTTCCCTTCACCAATCAAATGGTACTGCCCCGCTACTTCATCCAGTGTTCGCGGGCGCATTCTTTCTGCCAATGGGGCTTCTCCGTGAAATGACAACGCCATATATCCTGATCTCTTTCCTTAAAGTTCGAATTATTTATCGTAATTTTCTTCACGTCCCCCATCTATTTTTTCTGTAGATTTTTTACACGTTTCAGCGGTTATTAAACCGTATTAGTATCTTGCAGCATGATCCGGTCGGTATTTCAGGCACACTTGTTTATCTTTTTTGCAACATGTTTTACCAGCATGAACTATTCTATTGCTAAAATAGTAATGCCTTCAGAAATCAAGCCCTACAGCATTGTATTGACCCGCATTTTAATTTCTGTTGTCTTTTTCTTTTTAATAGATTTTCTATTGAACCCAAAAGCAAAACACAATTTACCTTTCAAAGACATGCTTCGTCTTGCGATCTGCGGAACTGTAGGAGTAGCAGTGAATCAGCTCACTCTTTACAAAGGGTTAAGCATTACAACACCGATTAATGCAGCTTTAATCGTAGCCACTATTCCTGTTTTTGTGTTGATTCTATCTGCTCTTTTTCTACGCAACCTTCCTACCTGGAAGCAATCACTGGGCGTGATGATCAGTGCCTCCGGAGCTTATTATTTAATCATGTATACAGGAGGTGGTCTGGAAATAAAAAACCTCACAGGTGATTTACTGATTTTATTGAACTGCATCAGTTATGCTATTTACATGGTGATCGTAAAACCATTGCTTGAAAAATATCCTCCGCTATTTCTTACCAAATGGATGTTCGCTGTGGCTGCTCTTGTGGTATTGCCCTTTACATACCAGGATGCGATTCAAACCGATTGGATCAACATCAGTGCGGAAGGATGGTTGTCTTATCTTTACATCATATGCTTTGCCACACTGTTCAATTATTATTTCACTACTGCTTGTCTGCAATGGTTAAGTCCTGTAACTGCCGGTACTTACGGTTACTTGCAACCATTTTTAGCCACTTTGTTTGCCGTAGCTTTGGGCATAGACATTATTTCTCCCGAAAAAATTACCGCCGGAGTAGCTATTTTCTTTGGGATATTATTGACGAGCCGGTTGTTTAACAAAACGGTTGTATAAACGCAGATAGTATTTTTCATTCAACCGGTCTGCCCCTAAATCCCCTAAAGGGGACTTTACAATACATAATAAAAATCTTTGCTATAGGGCTGTTGTCCCTAACGGGACAAGTCTTTTCCTTTAATGCTGTATAAAAAAATTTCTTTGTTGGGTGTCAGGTTTTCAAACCTGACACTGTTGGCCCATACGAAACAGTTTGCGTTACGCTATCCGGCTTACCCCTAAATCCCCTAAAGGGGACTTTACCATTCATAATAAAAATCTTTGCTATAGGGCTGTTGTCCCTAAAGGACAAGTCTTTTTCCTTTACTCTGTATAAAAAAAGAGGTATAAGATTTTCTTATACCTCTTTTTTTTACTGATCACTGACCACTGACCACTTTTTTTAGATGTGAATCACTTCACCATAAGCTGCGGCGGCAGCTTCCATGATGGCTTCAGACATGGTAGGGTGAGGATGTACGGCTTTGATGATTTCGTGTCCGGTTGTTTCCAATTTACGAGCCACTACAATTTCCGCAATCATTTCGGTTACATTCGTACCGATCATGTGAGCACCGAGCAATTCGCCGTATTTAGCATCGAAGATCAATTTAACAAAACCTTCTTTTGCACCGGCAGCACTGGCTTTACCGGATGCTGTGAATGGGAACTTGCCGATTTTAACTTCCAATCCCTTTTCTTTTGCTTGCTTCTCTGTCAAACCAACCGAAGCAATTTCCGGTGTGCAATAGGTACAACCCGGAATGTTACCGTAGTTCAATGGCTCTACATGTAGACCTGCGATTTTTTCTACGCAGATGATGCCTTCCGCAGAAGCTACGTGAGCCAATGCAGGACCTTTTACGATATCTCCGATGGCGTAAACGCCTGGGATGTTTGTTTTATAATAATCGTCAACAATTACTTTTCCTTTGTCCGTGATCACTCCTACTTCTTCCAGCCCAATGCCTTCAAGGTTTGTAGCCACTCCAACAGCAGACAATACAATATCCGCTTCGAGGACTTCCTGACCATTCGCTGTCTTTATAGTAACCTTGCATTTTGCACCGGATGAATCTACCGATTCTACAGAAGCGTTGGTCATGATGTTGATGCCGTTCTTCTTGTATTCTTTTTCCAATGTTTTAGAAACATCTTCGTCTTCTACCGGAACAATGTTTGGCAAAAATTCTACGATGGTCACTTTCGTTCCCATAGAGTTGTAAAAATAAGCAAACTCCACACCGATTGCACCGGAACCAACAATCACCATGCTTTCAGGCTTCTTGTCCAATACCATCGCTTGACGGTAACCGATAATTTTCTTTCCGTCAATTTTCAAATTAGGCAATTCGCGAGATCTTGCACCCGTTGCCAATATGATATGATCGGCCATGTAAATGGTCTTTGTGCCTTTATCATCGGTCACTTCTACTTGCTTATTTCCTTTGATCTTTCCGAATCCAGGAATATGTTCTATTTTGTTTTTCTTGAATAAAAACTGAATGCCTTTGCTCATTCCATTGGCAACATCGCGGCTTCTTTTCACCACGGCACCGAAATCAGCTTCCGCACCATTTACTTTAATACCGTAATCACCGGCATGTTTGATGTATTCAAAAACCTGAGCGCTTTTCAATAATGCTTTCGTAGGAATACATCCCCAGTTCAAACATATTCCACCTAACTCGGCTTTTTCTATTACCGCAACTTTTTTACCTAATTGAGCAGCTCTTATGGCAGCAACATAACCGCCCGGGCCTCCTCCTATAACAAGAACATCGTATTTTGCTGACATTTCCTTTTTAGTTTATTCCGAACAAATTTAATCCATTTAAGATCAGAAAAAAATGATTCTTTCGCTAAGTACGACCTGTACTGATTTGATATTAGACTTAAAACTTTCTATTATTGTACTTTATAAGTATTTATCTTATTAAGCATTTCATTACTATGGGATTATTAACTGGCAAAATAGCGTTGATCACAGGAGCTTCGAAAGGAATCGGCAGATCCATCGCTATTCAGTATGCCAAGCAAGGTGCACAGGTTGCGTTTACTTACCTGAGCAGTGTAGAAAAAGGACAAGCTTTAGAAAAAGAATTAAGCGAACTGGGTGTAAAAGCCAAGGGATATCGCTCCGACGCTTCTGTTTTCACTGAAGCTGAAAATCTGGTAAACAGCGTTTTAGCTGATTTCGGCGGATTAGACATTGTAGTCAACAATGCCGGTATTACAAAAGACGGATTGTTGATGCGCATGACCGAAGAACAATGGGATCAGGTCATCACGGTAAACCTGAAATCTTGTTTCAACCTCACAAAAGCAGCCATCAAACCGATGATGAAGGCCAAAGTGGGTTCTATTATTAACATTACATCCGTAGTAGGTATCAGTGGAAATGCCGGACAAGCGAACTACGCTGCTTCTAAAGCGGGTATGATTGGTTTCACCAAATCAGTAGCTCTTGAATTAGGTTCACGTAATATCCGCTGCAACGCAGTCGCTCCAGGATTTATAGAAACAGAAATGACAGGAGAATTAGATCCTAAAGTAGTGGAAGAATGGTTGAAAGGTATTCCATTGAAGCGCGCAGGCGCTGCCGATGATGTGGCTGACGCTGTAGTATTCCTTGGATCAGACATGTCACGCTACATCAGCGGTCAGGTACTGCAGGTAGATGGCGGAATGCTGACTTAGTATCATTCGATCTTATTTCTTATATTTATTCAAAGACCGGGCCCTCAAGCCCGGTTTTTACTTACCATGGAAAACGCCGCTTTTTACTTTCAACATCCCTGGCTGGTTGCCCTTGCTATTGGTGCCGGATTACTTTACGCCGGATTGCTTTACCTTCCCAAGCAGGAGTGGTCCAATAGCTATAAGTATTCCTTAGCAGCTATACGCTTTACCGTTATTTTTATCATCGTCTTATTATTGGCAGGTCCGATCAGTCGTTTTTTTGATCGCAACATGGAAAAGCCTGAATTCATTATTGCATTGGATCAATCCTATTCGATCAAAGCATTCAATGATTCCGCCGCATTGGATAAAACTTTTCAGCAACTCTCTACTTTACAAAATGAATTAGAGAAAAAAGGAATTCGCGTGCAGGTGGTTGACCTTAATGCTTCCGAAACCAAACTTGCCAGACCCAATCAATGGGCGAAACAATCCCCCATCAGTCAGGTACTCGCCAATGTGAAAGAATTGGAAGAAAATAAAAACTTCAGAGGATTGATATTAGCAACCGATGGCGTCTACAACAAAGGCATCAATCCTTTGTACCAGGCATTCACAACACCGGTGTATACGATAGGACTTGGAGACACAACGGTGCAGAGAGATGTAAAAGTTAAAAATATTCTTTACAACAAGATCTCCTATAAAGGAAATGAATTCCCTATTCACACAGATATCGCTGCGCAAGGAGCGCAAGGAGAAGTGGTAACCGTTTCTTTAAAAAATAAAGGACAAGTACTTTCCTCTCAAAAAATAACGTTGCGTGACAAAAGTCTTCAACGCGTTTCTTTTCAAACTTCCGCCAAAGAAAAAGGATTGCTGCATCTTACGATAGAAGTCAGTACCATCACTGGAGAAAAGAATAGTGCAAATAATAAAGCACACGCTTACATCGAAATCATCGATAATAAACAGAAAGTGCTGATCTGCGCTGCAGCACCTCATCCGGATGTAAAAGCCATACGTAATGCATTGGATAAAAAAGAAAACATAGAAACGTTTCTCTGCATTCCCGGACTGAACACCTTGCCTAAGGAATCATTTGACCTAGTGATTTTTCATCAGCTCCCTCACATGAACAACCTTCTGCAAAATGAATTTACTGAATTGATGAAAACATCAGCGCCTAAATTATTCATTGTAGGCAACATGACGAACCTTGCTTTATTCAATCAATCCAATAATTTACTATCCATTACACAACGCTCAAGTCAAAAAGATTTAGCCTCTGCTGCGGTTAATAGCAACTTTACGAAATTCAGTTTGCCGGAAGATCAAAAAGAACGTTGGAACGATACGCCTCCCCTGCTAGTTCCATTTGGCGACTATAAATTAAAATCAGAAGCAGATGTTATTCTTTATCAGAAAATAGGAAAGGTATCTACGAATACGCCTTTGCTTGTTACTGCATCCGATCGCAAAACAGCGGTCTTCTGTGGAGAAGGATTGTGGTGGTGGAGAATGGACGAGGCAAGTAGATTTGGGGAAGCCGAAGCCTTTGATAAGCTCGTTCATGACCTGGTGCAATTCCTGTCGTCGAAAGAAGACAAACGCAAATTTAAAATCTATCCGGTCAATAATGAATTTATAGCTGGCGATGCGGTAGTCTTTCAAGCGGAACTTTATAATGACATTTATGAAGCCGTTTACGATGTTCCCTTTCAAATTAAATTAACAAGCGAAAATAAAGAACACCTGGATTATTCCTTTGTTCATACAAAAGGCAACCAGGGTTATAGCCTTGCAGGCCTGAAACCCGGCGTCTATCAATACACAGCCATAGGTCAGTTAAACGGAAAGAAAGAACAATACAGCGGAGAGTTTTTAGTCACAGAAGAATTGAGTGAACTCATGGAGAGCACAGCCAATCACCAATTGCTGCGTGAATTATCGGCTCAAACAAAAGGTAAATTTTACCAACCCTCACAAATTAATCAATTGACTCAAGACCTGACTGCACAGGAATTTCCGGATGTACTGCATGCCAGTGAAAGTCTACTTCACTGGATACAGCTGACATGGATACTTTGGGTATTGATTCTTCTGGCTTCCGCCGAATGGGCACTTCGGAAATATAAAGGGATTTACTAGTAGATTTATGGATCAGGAACTTCCTCCTAATGAAAAAAAACCTCAACCTGATTTCTATATTGAAAACGGGTTCTATGTATTCACTGAAACATACCATTTGAAAAGAGGATACTGTTGTCAAAATAATTGCAGGCATTGTCCATGGAAAGAAACAAAACTACTCAATACTATATAACATACTCTTGTTATACCACTACTCATCAGCTTTAACAACTCATCACATGACACGATTCCTTTACACGGGATTCTATTACATCCTGTATGCTTTCTTTGCAGTTTGCTTTGCACAAACGCCTTTGGTATTTGATGAACAGTTTACTGAAAATAAAAAGATCTGGCCTCATGAAGAAGTAACTGATTACAGTTGCCTGATACAAGATGGCGTCTATACCATTTCGAATAAAAAAACAGCCGGTAACGGAACTACCTTTCCATGTAACGTTACCTTTGATCCAGACTTAGATTTTGAAATTGAAACTAAAATAACACTGACAGGAGGATCAGACAATTACGGATTTGGTCTTTATACGGTAGATACAAGATCAAGTAAAGCGAAGCTAGAACATCACTTTACCATCTCTGGAAACGGATATTTTAAGATATATGATCTTGGACCTGATATTACTCATAAACCATGGGAGCAGAACAAAGCTGTAAATATCGGATTCAACCAAGCCAATATTCTTACCATTAAAAAAACAGGTATAACCTCTACTTTTTTCATTAATAACATAGAAGTTCTCAGTTTACCACATGTATCTTTTTGGGGCAACAGAGTGGGCTTTGTTTTATATGATACCGAAGCAATTGTCGTGGATTACATTACCATTAAGCAGGACCGTGGAAAAATCAATGCCATTGAAAGTAAAGTAATTTTAAAAAAAGAGAATCTTGGACCTTCAGTAAATTCTAAAATACACGATGTAACACCCGTCATTAGCCATGATGGGAAAGTGCTTTATTTTTCTGTTAGAGGTGATAAACCTGTTTCTGGAACTAATTATAATGGAGAAGCATATTATTCCACGTTAAAACAAGACAATACCTGGAGCGATAGAAAAAACATGGGCTATCCCATCAATAATGAACAAACAAACTTTGTCATCTCTGCTACTCCAGACAATAATAGCTTATTGCTTTCTGGCCGTTACCTGGCAGATGGCAAGTCGAATGGCAGAGGTTTTTCTATTACACATCGCGAGGGTAATGGATGGAGCATTCCTGAAGATCTCATCATTGAGGACTATTATGAGGACAACCAGTTTTCTTCTTTTTGCCTTTCACCAGATCGAAAAACACTCGTTTTATCGATTGAAAGAAAAGACAGTTATGGCCAAACAGACCTGTATGCCTCTTTTCAAAAAAGTGACGATACATGGACAGCGCCTAAGAACATTGGACACACCATTAATACATTCGGATCGGAAGAAACACCATTTGTTGCAGCGGATGGTAAGACGCTTTACTTCTCTACCAATGGGAAACTTGGTTACGGCAGTAATGATATTTTCATGTCACGCAGATTAGACGACAGCTGGACCAAGTGGACAGAACCTGTTAATTTAGGACCTCAGGTCAATACTATAGACTGGGATGCTTATTACACAATATCGGCATCCGGCGATTATGCTTACCTGGTTTCTGCAGAGAACTCTTTAGGATTATCAGATATCTTCCGGATAAAAGTGGCTGAATCGGCTAAGCCAGAACCTGTCGTCATTATCCATGGAAAAGTACTCGACAAAGTCACTAAACAACCCTTGGCTGCCACCATTGATTACCATGAATTATCAACCGGAGCCGATGCGGGCAGCGCGCGCTCAAACCCTACAGACGGGAGTTACAAAATCATTTTACCTTACGGAAAAGCATACGGATTTCTGGCTGAAAAAACTGATTTTCTTGCAGAAAGCGACAACATCGATTTGACTACATTCAAAGAATATGCAGAGATAGAAAGAGACCTTTACCTCTCACCTATTGAAATTGGAAAGGCCATTACCTTGAACAATGTTTTCTTCGTAAGAAGTAAAGCTGAATTATTGCCTGGTAGTTTTCCTGAACTGGACAGACTCGTAAAAGTACTCACTGATAATCCGGAATTGAAAATCGAAATATCGGGTCATACCGATAATGTCGGGGATCCAGTACTCAACGCCAAACTTTCCGAAGAAAGAGTAACTACAATCAAAAATTATTTAATCAGCAAACACATCTCTACTAAACGCCTTTCAGGAAAAGGATATGGAGGAACAAAACCAATCGCCAGCAATGCGACAGAAGAAACACGTAAATTAAATCGTCGTGTGGAATTTATCATTATCGCAAAATAACCTAACCCCTACATTCATTTTTCTAACCAATCTTATAAAAACCATTATAATGAGTATAGGCTAACCACTTTACCTATAAGAAATCCACCTTTTTACAAAAACAGCTGGATTTCTTATATATTAAGACAATCTAAGTACTTTAAGCACGATATAGGTCGATTTTGGCTCTTAATGGCAACTTTCGTCTAAAAACAGAGTATACTCTATTTTCACGTTCATACTAAACCTGCTATGCACAAATTCTTATTTTTAATTGCACTAATTCTCCTTCATTATTCCCTTCCCTTATCGGCCCAAAGAGTCAAACCCACTACAGAGGAAAAAGAAGCGGCAAGAGCCGAAAAGAAAAAGTATAAGGACGATGATTTTCTTATCACCAGTGCTGAAACAAATTTTACTTTCTCCAGAGAAAAAAGTAAAACAAATCCATTCATCATTCGGGAGACTTCTACCCGCACCGTTTTATGTTTGAAAGAAACACTGGCCTCTACCTATGGCAATGGCGTGTTTTATGATGGGTCTTCTTCAGTTGATCGTTTTTATGCTTACAACAAAAAAGAAAAGAATGACCTCATCGGTATTGTTACGGGACATCAAACCTATTCTTCAAATGGGATTTTTCATGACGATGCCAAATTGTTTACCTATTCTATTGGTTTCAAAGAAATTGGTGAAACAGAAAGTTACATCGTAGAAAAAAAATACACAGATCCAAAATACCTGACTGCTGTTTATTTTCATGATAAATACCCGATCACCAAACGCACATTCACTTTCAATGTACCGGAATGGGCAGACGTAGATTTCATCTTAAAAAATACGGAAGGCTACAATTTGCAGAAGACCGTTACGAAGGATAAAAAAGGAGAAAATACATTATACAGTTTTACTTTGAATAATTTATTGGCGGATAAATCTGAGAAGAATCAACCAAGTTCAGCTTCTATCCTTCCACACATCATCATTGTTCATAAAAGTTATACCAGATTAGACGGCACTAAAGAAAACATCTTCAACGACGCACAAGGACTTTATAAATGGTATTACAGTTTATCAGGATCAGTCAACAATGACAAAGCCGTCATCAAACCTGTCGTTGATAAAATCATAGCCGGCAAAACAACTGACCTGGAAAAAGTAGAGGCCCTTTTTTACTGGGTACAGGAAAACATTCGTTACATCGCTTTCGAAGACGGCATTGCAGGTTACAAGCCGGCAACCTGCCAGGATGTTTATAACAATAAATATGGCGATTGTAAAGGCATGGCCAATCTTCTCAAGAACATGCTGGTTGTTGCGGGTTATGATGCGCGGTTAACATGGGTGGGTACAAGTCACATTCCATACAACAGTCATGCGATTCCGGCTTTGGTAGTAGACAATCATATGATCTGTACCTTGACGTTAAATAAGAAACGGTACTTTCTTGATCCTACAGAAACATATATCGGCATGAACGATTATGCTCATCGTATTCAGGGAAGAGAAATATTAATTGAAGACGGTGATAAGTTTATCCTCGATACCATTCCTTCGTTTAATAAAGAGCACAACAAAATTGTCATCAAACAGGAACTTAAACTGGAAGCAGATCAGTTAAAAGGAACATCACAAGATGTTTATTACGGAGAAGGCAAAACCAATATTTTAAGATCTTACAACTCATCTCAAACCGACAAACGCGAAGATGCCATCAAGCACTATCTGAATAATAATGACAAAAACATTGTTGTATCTGATATTGTGATGTCCAGCATGGCAGACCGAAGTAAGCCCGTCGATTTTAAATATACGGTTACTTACAAAAACCAAGTGGTAGAAGACAATCAGGATAAGTACATCAGCTTGGATTATGACAAAGAATTTAAAAACTTCACGTTCGACACGTTACGTACCAAAGACTATTTACTTGATTACAAATACCAGATCAACAAACAAATTAAATTTAAAATACCGGAAGGCTATACTGTTAAACATCTTCCTGAGAATTTGAAGAAAAGCACCAAAGATTTTTCGTTTACCATCTCTTTCAAACAAGAGAACGGTTATGTTGTTTATACAAAAGACATCACATTAGATAATTCCATTATCAAAAAAGAAGATTTTAAAGTATGGAATCAACTGATTAAAGACCTTAAAAAAATATACAACGATCAAGTAATTATTACTGCTAAATAAATACAACCATGAACAAGAACAAGATTACTTTTTTGCTACTTTTTAATTTCAGCTTACTCCATGCAGTGTATGCTCAAAGTGACAAAGCAGAATATTTAAAACTGATAGGTGATAAAGATCCAGCATTTGACATCAATACAGCTCCAAAAACATTGGACAAAGAATCCGCAGTGATCTTAGCTGAAAAACAAACCTACACGTCTACACGTGTTATTTCAAATGACCTGACCTGGAGGTATCAAAAAAGAAGAAAAATTCTATTGCTGGACAAAGCGGCTGTAGAAGAGTTTTCTTACTTCTACTTTCAGGGAGAAACCAATAAAAGAACATCTTACCCTAATTCACACGAAGAATTTGATTCGCTTCAAATTTTGATCACTAAACCCAATGGAACATCTAAACTGGTGGATTTAACCAAAGCAGTGAAAGTGGAAAAAGACATTTCCATACCTTCTATCTTCAGAGGGAGTGCTTCAGAGTATTATCAGAAAGTAGCTATTCCTGACTTGGAAGCGGGAGACATCATTGATTATTGTATTCTGGAAAAATATTTGATTTGGATCGCTCTTATTCCAACTAAGTTTGAGTTCCCCCCTATCCTCTATACACTAGATAATACCTACCCGACTGTCAAACACAAATTCAGCATTGAAATTCCCAACAACATCAAAGCCATGGGAACAGGTTACCTGGCTTTGTACCTGAATACATACAACGGTGCTCCGGCCATAAAAAAAGAAGTAAAAGAAAACACGACCAGCTTTTTAGTAGAAGCCAATGACTTGCCGAAAGACGAATACGAACGTTGGTCTTACCCTTTGCGCACTTCCCCTACTGTAAAAGGGAAAGTAATCTATATCCGAGAAAGACCAGGTAAAGACGAAGAAATCATTAAGAAAATGCTTCCTCCTATCCCGTTCGATATCAAACAAACTGTTTCAACAGATGAAGTAAAGGCTTGGGCGATACAGACTTCTCAATTCAATTATGATTTTAATGCGAGTTCTTATGGTGGACAGGCGCTTTCGCATATCAAAAAATTCTATGGCAAAGAGACAGACCCCATAGCAATAGCAAAAATTGCCTATTATAAAATCCGTACATCTAACCTTTACGAGGGATGGAGCACAAATTGGAGAAACAATAACATAAATTTTTTAACGGCTATGAAAACAGTTTTTGACGCCAAGAAAATTAAATATTCTATCATTGTAGTGGTGCCAAGAAAAATCGCTGCATTGGATGATGTGCTATTGACGGATGAACTCGATATCATGTTTAAGCTGGATGGACCGAAACCGGTTTACATTTACAATGTCTATCGACATGCTGCGTTCGGTGAAATCCTTCACGGTCATGAAGGAAATGATGCTTATGAAATAACAAACTTCGATAATAAAAAAATTCCGGCTTCGATCAAGAAGATAAAGATCCCCATGACCAGTGCATCAGAGAATGGAAGTGTTCATAAGTTTACCTATGCCATTGACGAAGAATTTGAGAAAATCAATGTTGATTGCGAAGAGACAATTAAAGGCATCGCTAAAGACGACTACTATAACGATCTGCTTATTTTCTCAGAGTACGAAGACTATGATCTCAAACGCTTCAGCGATCCGAATCACGTTTCTTACGCAGAAAAACTAGCCAATAAAAAAATCAAAGAACCATTGGCTAAGAAAAATGCCGCCGAATACAAAGAAGAAACGGATGCACGTAAAGAAGGCAGGAAAAAATCTATCGAAGGTGATTTCCAGGTAGATTCTTACGATGATTTCACTTTGGTACAAGACGGCCGGACAGAAGATAAAATTGACATCGTCTTTAAAGAAAAATACAAGATCACAGGCTTATTGAAAAAAGCAGGCAATAACTACCTGTTTGAAGCAGGTAAGCTAATAGGAGGGCAAGTGGAGATCAAAGAAAAAGAAATGGATCGTAAAGTTGATATCTACATGGACAACGCCAGATCGTTCGTATACAATGTCACTGTCAATCTTCCTGAAGGTTATACGATAAAGGATGCAGCCAAATTGAATGTCAATGTAACCAACGAGACAGGCTCATTCAAAGCGGTAACTAAAGTAACAGACAATGTGATGACCATTGAAATCTCAAAAGTTTACAACCACAACTTTGAGAAAAAAGAAAACTGGCCAAAGATGGTGGCTTTCTTAGATGCTTGTTATGATTTTACTCAAACGAAAGTATTGATTGTAAAAAAATAAACTCATCCATTTCTAACAATAAAAAAAGCCACGATCAGTGATCGTGGCTTTTTTTATTGATTTGCTCCTTTTGTTATTATTTAACCAGGATATTCTTCTTGAATATTTTACCGTTTGAGTTAACGATCACCACATATATGCCTTGTGATAATCTTGCCGCATCCAATGTAGAAACATCCGTACCATTGTCTAGTGAAGACTTCAATACATTATTTCCTACTAAAGAATAGACATTGACATCACCATTCAATGCCGTAGCCGTTTCATCTGCGATGGTCACTACTTTAGCATCCATGTTGTACCAAATCGAAATTTCTTCCGTAGCGACATCATCTCCTACTCTCGCAGCTGAATTAGAATACGTCACACAAGGAAAAGAAATCTGTGCTTGTCTGAATTGTGATTCATATTCTGCTGTCCAACCGAACGCATTCGTTGCCAGTGGTTTCAGATTGGTACCCGCAGCACCGCTCCAGAAATGAACGAATTCACCCATGTTGAGGTCTCTGGCATAACTTGTACCATTCTTCACAAAACATTGTGAAAGCAAAGTGAAGTAGTTATTCAAAGCCACTTTACCACCATAGGTATTATAAATCGGATAGAACCAATCCCTGAACCAAAAAGTATTTGCTCGTGGGAAATTATCAGAACCGTTAATCATGAGATTGTACCAGCGATTTTTATCTGCTGTTCTTCCTAAACCATTGTATACATCGTAGTTGAAAATTTCCGCCCATTTACTGTCTTTCCAAATAGGAAATGCCGGAGAATTTTTAACTCCTTTTGAAGCACCCTCTACTATATGGGCTACTTCGTGCGTCGTCAAATCCAGGTCATTACCAGTACCGCTTGTCCATGGTCCAGGACCTGCATCTATTACATTACGAAAATCATGACTCGCATCAAAATACGTAGAAGGATGTCCACCACTGTAACGGCCCGTATGAAACACAGCAAACAAACGAGGATCTGTTCCAAATGCACCATAGGTTTGTTTGGTATATCTCCATACATCTCCGAGATAAGTATTCATCCAGGTAATGGAACGATTGACATCGTTGTCGAAATAGACAGCCAGGTCATTGTCGTAATATACTCTTGATACGATTTGATTGTGATCAAACCAATGTTCCTGCCAGGTTGCAGGAGGAACAGGCAATGGAATCACTCCACCCCCGCCTGTACCGAAGATTTCCCATTCTGCAAATTGCAAAAGTGTGCCTGCATTATTTGTCGCATTTAAACGGTAATAGGTATAAGAAGCCGTATTAGTAAAAGAATATTCCTTCTTCAAAAAACGCGTGGCAAAATCTTCATTGCTGCGTGTATCCAATGTTGTCCATGCAGAACCATCATTCGATCCCTGAAAGGTCCAACTCAAGGGATCACGCTCATCGGCGTCGTTTGCCGAGGTGATGGTATACTTCGATACGACAGAAGGATCACCGTGTTGAAACTGTACCCATGCCGCATTATGAAACGTCAGGAATTTAGTAGCTGAAGTATTGTCTATCAAATTTGAAATTCCTTCTGCACTGGGAGAATCATTATACTGATTCGTGATGACACCCGCCAGATTGGTAATGTCTTTCAACTCCAGCACACCAAATAATTCCAGCTCTGCCAACTGTAAAATAGTACCGCTGTTATTCGTTAGATTAAGTCGGTACTGAGAGTAAGCCACTGCGTTAGCGAAGGTGTATTCATTACGTTGAAAACGCGCCGCAAATACTTGATTGGTTTGTGCATTGATGGTTGTCCAGGTCGTGCCGTTCGTCGAACCTTGCAGCGTCCAGTCTTTAGGATCACGTGTGGGAGCATCGTTAGCGGATGTGATGGAATACTTTGTTACAATGTAAGGCTGAGCAACGGCATATTGCACCCATCCCGCATTATGAAACGTAAGATACTTGGTAGATGAAGCATTGTCTGTCAACTTAACAATCGTTTCATTCGTAGGAGAATCAGTATATTGTGCACTGACAGTTCCGGGCAAATTGGTGATGTCTGTTTGAGCAAATGCACCACTTGTCAATAAAGACAATAGTGCAAAAGTCAAAAAACTAAGTCTTTGTGTTTGCATAGCTTAGAGATTTAGGTTGAAAATCGGGTTTATTTAGCTGATGCAGGTACTACACTATTATCTTATGCTTCTTACAAAAATAAATTTAACTTTGGGTGTTAGAACGTTCATTAAATCCTAAAACAACATTCTACGTATTAAAATATACAGCCCCAGTTTCATTCCTTGCTACTAAATAATTTATTCATGATGCTACGAAAAATATTTTTGTCTCTGTCTTTTGCTTTTTTTACGTTAGGCCTTGCTCATGCTCAAAATGACAAACTGAATTATTTAAAAACAATTGGTGATAACGATCCCATATTTGAGACGGACACCTTTCCTGCTCAATGGAAAAATGAATCCGCTGTTATACTCGGCGATAAATTGACATCTGAGGTCTATGATGCAACGCCTATGGTAGGTTACAGACGCCAACACCGAACTAGAATACTACTTCTGGATGCTTCCGCAGTGAAGGATTTTTCTTTTTTCTATTTCGATGAAAACATGAATAAGAAAATCAAAAAAGAACGTGACTACTACACTTTTGATTCCTTACAAATCCTTGTAAAAAAATCCAACGGAACATCTATACTTATCGATTTGAAAAAAGCTATCAAGGAAGAACAACTGATCAACATACCGGAACTATACAAAAAACGTTTTTTTAAAACATCATCGTTTTATAAAATTGCCATTGCCAATCTTGAACCCGGTGACATCGTTGATTTTTGCACGACCAGAAAAATAGAATTCCCTATCGACTATGTCATGAACAGTCTGTCCTTCCCGGATATAGACTATACCTTAGACGACACATACCATATTGTGAAACACAAACTGGTTGTTAAAACTCCAACCAAAGCCAAAGCGAACAAATTTGGTTTTACCATGCTGTATTTGAATACTTACAATGGCGCCCCGCCCATCCAGCAAGAAATCGCCAATGATGTTATGACCTGCACATTGCAAGCTAATTTACTTCCCAAGAGCAAATACGAACGCTGGCAATACCCCTTTTTGTCTGTGCCTTGCGTGAAAGGATACCTGACTTATGTCAACGGCGCAGTAAAGAATACGATACTCTATGAACAGTATCCTAATCCCACTCCCTTCGGAAGAACAAGCATCGTCAAGATGGAACACATTTACACTACCATGAATTTCAACACCCGGTACTCGGAATATATATGGTACTCTGATGTTAAAAACTCAGTCAATCAATCAGGGCACAGCGGCGGTGTGCGTAGTTATTTAAGAGAGAATTATCCCGGCATAAGCGATCCTGTAAAAATTGCAAGGATTGCCTTTTACTACATTCGAAACATGTCCTTTGATGCGGACTGGAACTACGATAACGAAAACTTCATCGGTATCATGAAACAAGTATTGGACGCATATCATGTTAAATACACCCATTTAATCACCGTACCCAGAAGTCACAGCACCCTTAAAAATATATTACTGAGAGATGACTTGCATGTGCTTCTCAAAATAAAAGTAGTAGGTGAATGGGAAGATCCCGAAGAAGATGAATTCGTGTATGTATCTAATGTCAACAACTACTTGAATTTTGGTGAATTAGAAACCAAATACCAGGGAAACCAGGCCTATGAATATTCGAAGGGAGCAGAGCAACCGATTAAACTGGTAACCTTGCCAGTCATCGACTACAAAGAAAATGGAGTACTTGAAAAAACAACCTATACGATATCACCGGATCTGGAGACATTATCGGCGGAAAATGAAGTGACGGTGAAAGGAAGTTTAAAGAAAGAGTATAACAGTTCTTTAGTATTTGCTAATGAATATGAGCGCTATGATATGTTGACGTTTAGAGATACCACGCATGTATTCTTACCCATTGAAGAAGCAAAAGAAAAAGAAACCATCCGACTTAACCGCGAGGATAAAATAAAGTTTAGAAAAAATACCATCGAAGAAACAATGCCTCTTCAATCTTACGATGAATTCAAATTGATTCAGGACGGCCGAGTATTTGAGAAACAAGAATTAATCTTCCAGGAAAAATACAAGGTGAAAGAGTTGATAGCCAATGCCGGCACAAAACACCTTTTATCCATCGGGAAATTGATCGGTGGGCAAGCCGAACTTAAAGAAAATGAAACCAATAGAAAAACGGATATCTACATGGATGCCGCAAGATTTTTCAAATACGACATTACATTGATTTTACCGGAAGGCTATACCATGCAAAATGTTGAAAAACTAAATATCAATGTGAGCAATGAAACCGGATCATTCAGCTCAGTTGCGACCTTAGAGAACAACAAACTTTCTCTTGTCATCTCTAAAATATACAATCATAATTTTGAAAAGAAAGAAGACTGGCCCAAGATGGTAGAATTTATGGATGCGTGTTATAATTTCACACAAACTAAAGTGCTGCTTGTTAAGAAATAAGATTAAGATTAAGCCCAAAAAGAAACCCAGGTCTATGGCCTGGGTTTCTTTTTTACAGACCTCTTATAACCGGTTAACTACATTGCCAAATTTATAGCTAAAGCTTACCATTACTGTTCGGCTATCCTGCCACCAACCACCAGTCTTGGTATACACGCTGTCAATGTTGCTGCTCGAATTCCATACGTTCGTCCTGAATACATCGTTCACCGTCAATTTCACGGTAGCTTTACTGGCCATTATTTTTCTTTGCACCGCAAAGTTTAGTTGTCCTCTTGGTTGAATGGTTCTCAACCCATATAATGTAGACGAAGTATAATAACCTGAAACTTCTGCCGTCATTTTTTTTGATAGCGTGAATGTTTGTGTTGCATTCGCATTCCATGCGAACTGCCTTTGATCCACTGTGCCATAACCCAAGTTACCGACCAAATGATTATTGTATGCATAAGCATACAAACTGGTCGTCCACCATTTTGAGAGAGGCATATTCACTGCTACAGAAACGCCCATGTTCTCCCGCTGTTGTAAGTTTCGAGGTTGTGTGACAGTTTGCAACGTAGAGGTATCTGTTACCACTACCCAGGCCATGGGTT
>Ga0247808_10000141_pt1 | contig 47053 bp, 68 predicted proteins | sample UWRJL089202R1_FD_179914 | JGI IMG/M metagenome (GOLD analysis project Ga0247808, IMG submission 179914) | Plant litter microbial communities from Arlington Agricultural Research Station in Wisconsin, United States - UWRJ-L089-202R-1 | ecosystem: Environmental > Terrestrial > Plant litter >...
TAGCTGATCTTGTTGATACCTCGAACTTGATTAGAGGCCGACGTGGCCACCGGAGTGCTCGCATTCTTACCAGAGTAATCCAGTAGGTATGCTGTAGCAATAGCATCTTTCTCTGTTCTCTTATCTCTTGGTATGTTTTCGTCTACTCCAAACGAAAGCGTTGTGTAGGTGACATTATCAATCCTAATCTTAGCATGACAAAACAAATAGCTGTTCTCTGGCAAAGTAGGTTTGTTGAATAATATATCGAAGGCGTGAAAGCGTACTCTCTTAGGTAGTAAACCTATCCTAAGGTTGGCTCTACCACCTCTATCAAATCTTTCTGTTTGTGAACTCCAGTTACCTCCTGAGCTTATGATAGCATTTGGTTGCCCATAGATTCTAACATCCTGAGCAGCAAGTAGCATCATTGATTGACCAAGTACTGTAGAATTACCTACGGTTCTTCGTGCGAACAAGATCTGGTAACCAGACACTTTCCCTGCTAATTCTGGTGGTACTATTACATTAGAGATTTCAAGTCCCAGTAAGTCAAGCTTACTCTTCATGTATTCTGTCTCACCTTGGTAGAAGTTCTCCTTGCAGTACCTTAATGATGGCATCCTGTGGTGTCTTACTTTCTTTCCACGAAGATCTTCTCCACCTATTGCACTACTATCAAACTGAGGGTGATTTGGATATGTCTCATCTTGGTTCTGCCATATACCAGTACTACATGTCTTGTCATAGAAGTTTGGAGCTCTGTTGGTATCTTGCAACTGGAACTTAGGCGCTGTAGTACTTCCCTGTGTAAATGAGGCCAAGTCATCGAATCCAGGTAGTAAACCTGGGATATGGAATGCAGCACTGGTTCCACCTGAAGTAAGTGTCCATTGAATGTACAAGCCGTATGCTTCTTGGTGCATCATACTCTTCTTTGTTCCAGAGACAATCTCTTCTGGTATGCTGGTAAGGTCTACAAGTTCAGACTTGACTCTGACTTGAATCATGTTAGCATATCTTTGGTACAACAGATTCTCCCCTATCTCAAGATTACCTAAGAAGAGTTCATCATTAAGCTGACCAATAGTGCCAACACGAGTATATACAGCAGGCTTAACAAGGATTTCGTCTAAGGTTACAGGTTGAGTTAAGTTGTTTCCAGTATATACGATACTAACTGTTTCTGCGACTGGAATGGGATCAAGTTGTACTGCTGATGTTACTCCTTTTACTTTAGAGATTATGGCTACTATAACAAACTGGAAGCTAGTGTCTACGTTTGTAAGTTCTATACGCAGGGCTTTATCAGATACTTCGTTTCCATCATTGCTTGTCACTATGACAGGAGCAGAGGTAGCTATGTAAGGAGTTTCTGAACCATCAGCTTTGGCTAGCTTTACGCTAACATAGTGAGAACCAACTAATACACTACCACCACTTTCAGCAGTTGTAGTAATCGTCGGAGTCTTTGATTTCATGAACAGTAGGATGTCCTCAGGGTTTACTATCTGTGGATCATTACAGTTGATGATTCCCGGGTTCTTTACTTTATCTGTAAAGGCTACTACGTACTGCCCTTTGTTATTCTTCTGGTATTGTCCTGTGATGTAGTTTTCTCTCTTGAAGCCGAGCTTCCAGTTCTTATCAATATCAGAGAAGATCAACTCGTAAGAGTCAGTGGTTTCATCGTACCAACCAATAGCACTATTCGTATCGTCAGTACTGAATATGACGGTACGTGTATCTGTGTCAACAATTCCCATAGGAGTGTATGGAATACTAGATGAGCTTTTGATAAAGCCGGGCTCATTGATAGTAGCACCTTTAACATCCATCTGTATCCCATTCTTACCGAACGGATATGTCCCATCAATCTGATCTTGTTCCCTTGTGTCAAGAGATAAGCCCTTCAGGACTTTCTTATTAGCCATATGATTCCTCCTCTGCTATAGAACCAAAGTTCTCCCAGTAACCTACTGGTTTAATAAGTCGTACCTGTGATAGTACCATTTCATTCATTCTGTCTACTGATGGCCATGTGATCTCACTGATAGCTCTACCGGCGTATGTCTCATGCCTCTGCATGCATTCTCTTTCACCTAGGATAGGATCAACTAACAAGCCAGAAGCAATAAGCTTAGCTCTTACGTAATAGTAAATCGACTCCTTGTAGTTGGAGTTATCTGGAATAAGAGGCAGACCGTTCTTATCTAATGGGACTCCAAGATAATGGATACGAACTGTACCAGTCTCAAACGAAGTGATAATCGCATCCATGTTGGTTTGATAGAACTCTCCTGTGTAGCTATTTGGTAGCTGCATGATAGCTTCTATGCTCTCACTTAAAAAGGGAAAGTTATCACCAGTAATAGGATTCAGCTGTTCTCCTCTTACAGATCGATAGACGTATGGGCTTGATCCTCCTGATTGTGGAATACTGCGTACGTTTCGAGTACTAGAAGAGACGTTTAATCTGCTGCCCTGATACTCTACTCCTTCGATAAGGTTAAGCCCGCATGGTAGTCTTCCATAGTGAAACTCGATGTCTACGTCTTCGTACTTTGCTTCTAGCTCATACTTAGTTTGTAGCATCTCCATAGCCTCAGGAATCCACTCATACATATCATTGATAGCAGAAGCATCAGTAATCTTAGTGTTTCGAATTATACGAGAGATGAGACTCTCTATGCTTGTTGATTTGTATATCATTATTGATCCTCCTGATCTAAGATGTATGGAAAGTACTCATACCTGTATCTAAGTAGCTTGTTGTTCTGTAGTGCTTGGTTGAACTCATATCTGAATCCTTTACCTTGTCCGTCATGTGGTGTTGGCTTGAAAGCATAAGCCCACATGTTCTTTATCTTGTTTGTCTTCTTCCAACCTATTCTACACCAATCAGGTTCTGTGTGATAGATGATCTTGCTCGGCTTACCCTCCTCATTCTTAGGTTGCTTGGCAGTCTCTGCATAGTTGATCACTTTGTTCTTAAAGTTTCTCTCTACTCTCCGTGCTGCAATCTTTCCAAGATCATTGCCAAGGTTGAACTCATATCCTTCTATGATATAGAATCGAGCCCGTTCGAAGTACTTATCTACAATCTCCTTGAACTTGTTATAGCTCATGACTTCTACTACTTCTCTACCTTTGTGAGAGTAGATGGTAGCATTCCTAATTCGTTGTCCATACTGTCCCCAGTACTCCGGGTTATCAAGGAGAAGCTTTTCAGCGTAAGCCTGATAAACTTCTTTACAGCTGAATATACTATTTGTCTTCATTCACTGGTATTTCAGTTTCCGGTATCTCTTTGTCCTGTACTATGCCCAGATCGATTGTCATGATAGACTGTATGATGAGCTGTACGATATCGTTAGGAGCAGCAAACGGTGTGTTGTCGTAATCACAAACAATCCCAGCACTAGAGCATCTCATTCTTTCTACTTGTTCGGGGTCATCAAAGACTCCTTCAATTAGAACGTATGGAAGCTGTTCTGTATATACTTGGATTCTTCTGTTTAAGAAGGTAAAGTTCTTTAGAGTACCAGAGTACTTATCATGGCTTCTGTACTTTAACCAGCTTCTCTCTACCCATGTGAAGGCACCAGTACCATCAGGCATACCAACGAATTCGAATAGTAGTTTGTTGGCTGTGATAGGAGTAGGTACTTCATCAACTGTCTCCATAAGATAACAGTTCAGAGGGATACCGCATTCTGCTGCAGAACGTCTTACCATAGGTAAAGTCAGAGACTGCAAGAAGAACTTACGACGACCTGGATCTTTGTTGATAGCATCTTTAATAAGACGTGATCTCCATATCCTAGCTCTGTCTTTGATCATTTCTCTAAAGGGTATATCTAGCTGACGCTTAGCCCTTTCTGCAATCAATACAGCTATTTCATTCAAAGTCATACTCATGGAATCAAAGGTATACAAAAAAACCGGCCCTGTAAAGAGCCGGCTTCCTGTAAGGTTTTATTCTGCTTATGGTTGAGCATCAACACCTAGGATGATTCCTAACTGAGTGTTAGGGGATGTACCTGTAGAAGGTACTGCGATCACCTGGAACTTCTTGTGGAAGTGACGATCAACTGGGGTTGGTGATGCTTCTGACTGCCATGGAGCAAGTACATAAAGGTTGTATCCTAAACTTGCAGAAGCAAACTTAGTAGGCTCACCGTACTCTCCTGGTAATCCGAATGCTGGATAGTTAGTAGTAACACCATCGAAGATGATTCCTTCTGCTTCCAATCCTGCTACGTTGTCGTAAGTACCAACACCTTGTTTGTAAGGAGTAGTAGTTGCTACTGTAGCCTGCTCACCTAACTTCTGACGAAGTACTACTTTGAAGAAAGTACCAAAGTCTTTAGCAGTGATGACAATGTTATTACCAGATACAGCTGCTGTTGCAATCTGTGAGTAGTAGTTACCACCATCTTTTGGGTCATTGATCTTAGCTGCTAAACGAGCTGTTAAAGCTGCCTGTGTCTCACCTGCTTTCGCATACACTTCAAAGTTTGAAGTTGGGAAAGGCTGTTGTACCATAGTCTGGTCGATTAAAACCAACTCGTATACATCACCTTTAGTAACTACTGGACTGTTCGGTGTAGTGATTGTTACAGTACTAACCTGCTTCACAGCAGCTGAGTAAGCTGAACGAGTTACTACATTAGCTTCTAAGCGAATCACTGTAGTCTTGTGGATCAAAGCATCACGCTTCTGAGCAATGAAGATCTCTGTACCTGCTGGTGCATTCAATACTCCTGACAATGTTGCTTTGGTGTTAGCATTGAATACTCCGATTTCTCCTTCAACCGCATTCACTACGAATAGGTCATAGGTGGCATCATCAGTATAAGCTACAGCCTTTGCAACAATCACCTCTGCATTGAAGCCTTTTGTTGTTTTGAAGAAACGGTTTCTCATCTCTGTTGGGTTTTAGTTTATTATTAGATTACTTGATTCTGTTGTATCTTCAGTTGTGCGTTAGGTGCTTGTAAGTCAACCAGTAACAACTCAACTGTTATGTCGCATACTTCCTGCCAAAATTCTGCTGGTAGTTCACAAGACAATGATAGAGAGATTTCACGAGCCTTCCTAATGTAATCGATATAGATGGCCTTTACTGTGAAGTTTTCGTCATTAAACACCCGTAATCCTTCTGAGTTTAGAGTACTCAATGGAGACGAAGACTTGGTTCTGTAGTACGGTGTAAACTGTATTTCTCTAATCACAGCATGACTAGTAAGTCTATTTGGTACTAAAACTGGAATCGTTTGTTCTCCTTTACAGTCAATCACATCTGTTGCATCATTAAGAAGATAAGCATAGTCTGTTGGTATTGCTCCAGTACTATATTTTGGAGTACTAGTCAATGTCAACGAGACCATCTCTTTTGTCCAGATACGAAGAGCATCAGCATGCATCTGATCGATCTCATAAGCACCAGAGTTGTCTGCTTTTCTACGTAGCTTAGAATCCCTGAACTTCAGCTGAGCTTTGTTAAGAGCCCATATGATCTCCTGATCTAATAACTTACGTGTCTTAGCTGATCCTTGCTTTTGAAGTTGCTGTTGAACTTCGATGATCATGTCTGCTGTTGTCTGCATATCTGTTGTATAAAAGAAATGCCGGTGTTACCCGGCACTCTGTGTTATTTTCTCTTGGCCGATCTCTTCTGTACCTTAGCTGCCATCTTCTCCTGTAACAGAGTCTTCAGTGCAACCATCAGCTGTTCATTCTTCTGATCTTCGATCTCGAACAAAGCTTCTTCCTGACTGTTACCTAAGATTGCATCAGTCTCTGCTACGATGTAGCGAGGACCTACCCTCTTAAGTACTCCAGTAAGTACCATCTTCTCAAGTAACGACTTGTTCTCAAGCTTAGGATCTTCATACAGTGTTACGAAGTCATTCACTTTCTCAGTCTCTCTACTATTGATGATGTTGGTTAAGAAGTCCAACTTCTCCTGCTGATCTTCAAAGCCACGTGGATCTTCTCCAAGCATAGCCAAGAAGTTATCAAGCTTTTCTTTATCTTTCTTAAGTAGCAAGTAGTACTCCATCGCAGTATCACGAGCATCGATAAGATCCTGGTTCTTAGCTTTCAATCCTTCTGGATCAAAGATGTAGTACGAGATCAACTGGTTACCCATGGCCTCGTCTTTGTTATCAGCTACTTCCGGGTGTCCTAATGCATGGCGCCACCTGATGTAATCCATGATACTGATAGGAAGGTTGTCTTTAGATACTGGTTTATCGTTATCAACAGACAACCCAATCTCGAGCTTTAAGCCTTCTTTGTGTGGTATCTTGGTGTTGATCTCATCAAAGAACTCTTTAACCTTCTTACGGAAATCTTTATCTTCTGTGGACAAGTCAATCATCTCAGGCATCAGCAAGTTCTGCTCGGAGATAGATAAACCAGTACCAGTCTTCTTACTAGAAGTACTCTCCCAGTAACTGCCAATACTCTTGGTAGACTGTGCAAAGAAGTCATCTAGTCCTTTCTGAGCATCAGCCACAAAGCTACGTGCGCGAAAGATTGTTACCTGTTTACTGTTTGGATTCTTGTAACTCATTGTGTTTTCGTGTTTTGTTTCTGAAGCAAAGCTACTCATTGTCAGTCAATAGTACAAATAAAGAAAGCCCCAGATTTCTCTGAGGCTGTTCTTCGAACAAAGAAACACTAAACAGTCTCCTTGTGTGCACACGAAATGCGCTTATAGTCCTGCTACACACTGTAGATCAAAGCACTTGTTAGCGCGTAAGATCTGTATACCAGCGGACTTGAACCTTGTATACCCTGACTTATCCTGGTCTGTAGATAACAACTGTGCTGCATCCTGTGCAGATACGTTGAAACCTCCCATGATTTTCAGTGAACGAGGCATAGGTGTTAAACCTGCAACCACACCGTGTAAGAACGAACGTCCTGTCTGAGCAACACACTGGATGTTGGCCTGACCGTCATAGTCGTTGTCATCGATGAATACCATACGGTAAGACTCCAATGGAAGACCTGACTCTGGGTGAAGTGGTGACTTCAAGGCGATACGCCCCATATCGAAGATAGGGTTGTACTTCAACTTGATTGTGTACCCGTCAATCATATAGATTGTATCGAAGTACCCACCTAATGCAAGGTTACGGCCTGTGCCTGTAACGAACTTGTCTGCGATGTTACCTGCTCCTAGTGGACCTAAGATAGCAGCACCTTCCGCCATAATCATACGGTGGAACTCTCTACGACCACCGGTACCAGTCTGCAATGTGATGCTCATGTTGTTAGCATCTGCCTGACCGAATAACGCGTCACCTACTTTGTTGGTGAATGACTTGTAAGTCAATGTAGAGTATGTTGATTTGTTCTGGATCTGTTCTAAGATACCTGATCCACGAGGAATAACCTTACCAGTTAGTAAGTCCTTTAGAGGGATCTCACCGTTTACCTGACGGTTATAACGTGAGTACCAATAAGCGTGCTCACACTCGTTTAACCAACGCTTCTCGAACTGCCACATAAAGTAGTCCATCCACACATCAGTTTCGCCCTTCTCGGTACGAACCTTGATCTTCATTACCTTGTTGGCAGAGTTACCAGCCCATGAGAAACCAGCACGGATGAATCCCATCTGATTCTTGTATAGGCCAGGTACTGACATTTTGCTTTCAGTAGTACGAGACTCTGATTCAGCAACGTGTGCAGTTAAATCTACCCAAAGGGTTCCTGCTTCAAGCTCTGTCAAAGGACAGAAATCCTGAGGTCCTACAGCATCTAACTGTACTGTGTACTCAAAAGTACCATCACCCAAAGGCTTAGCATCTTCTAATACATATGCCTGAACACCACGAGAAGACTCGATAATGTAGAAGCGTTTGATCCAGTTGTCTGTGAAACGGATCTTGAATGAACTGTTACCTACTCCTGGCTTATCTCCACCAGAATAGATTGTGTCTGATACAACTGATGCCTTGTCGTCACGACCCATTACAGGATAAGTGAACTGTACGTCATCAACTTCTTTCGCGCTATTCATGTTTGGTGAGTAACCAATACCACCCACAGTCATTAAACTGATAGGGTAATTCTTAGTATAGTCACCTAGGATGTACGTCAGCTTCTTAGTCAACTCAGAGGGAGCCCCCTGGCGTTGGTGGTAGAAGTTGTTTTCATCCAACATCGATTTAGCGTCGTAAATGGTTTCTTGAACCTGATACTGTAATGATGCCATTGTATGTTTGTTGTTTTAGTTACGTATTAAATCTGGCCTAGAGTAAATCCTCCTGAGCCTCCGTCAGCACCTGCTTTCGGGTTTGGTTTGTTGTTACCTAGAGTAAGTCTTTGAGCCACAAGTGACTTAGCTTTTCTCTCTACCAGCTTCTTAAGATCTCCTTTAAGATGTCCGAACAATTCAGTTTGCAACTGCTCTGCAAGGTTCTCTTTGGTCAGAGGTTTTACTAAGAAGAACTTACCGTCTTCGAAGTGAACATGATCTTTAACAGCTTGTAAGAACTTAGGCTTCTCTGCATCTGGTACTACGAACTTTAAATTGGTTCCTTCAAGGATCTCTTTGTCGAGACTAGATGCAAACGAATCGATTGCTTCTTTCCTTAATTTGGTACTTTCTTCTAAAGTCTTTGAAGCGTCAGCTAATGCTTTATCTTCTGCAGCCTTAATCTTTGTATGCATAGCCTCCGCTTCTGCTGCGAGATCACCATCTTTAATGGCCATTTCTATCAGAGCTTTGACTTGTTTCTCAGGTAATCCCTGTTCGACTAAGCCCTGTCTGTAGACCTCTCTCTGCAAATCTACACTATCTTTCATTGCATCCAAATCAGGAAGTACTGTAGCACCCTTACCTAGGAAGTCAGCATCACTACCACCATTCTGTCTGTGCAGTAAATAGGCATAACCTCGTGGGTCTGTAGCTTTAAGATGAGCCTCAAACTTAGCTTCTGCTTTTGCTTCTAAAGCTTTATCACGGAAGTGAACTCCTTCAGGAGTAGTAGGGTCAACACCTTCAGGATACTCGAGAGTCTGATCGAAATCGTCTCCACGTAGCTTTGATACTACATCGAAGAATCCTTCACCATCTGCTCCTTCTTCACCTTCGGCTGCTGCTGCTGCCGCATCTGCTGCTTCCTGAGCCTCACGTGCTTCTTTCTCTGCTTCTGTTTCCGGAAGCTTCTGAGCTTTGTCAGCAGGATCATCAGGCTTGGCATTAGGATCAGGTTTACCATCTTCTCCAACTGGTTTAGCATCATCTGCTAAAGAGTCGAGTTTATGTACTCCGCCAATACCCTGCTGTTGCTGGGCTTTGCGTTCTAGTTCTTCTGCTGACAGTTCGAAGCCGGCATCTGTTCCTCCACCAATGTCATCAAGAGTAGCACCGGGAGTACCGCCTCCACCACTACCATCAACTTCAGGGGATCTGTAAAAAAATTGTCTGTTCATGTTCTGTTATTTTTGTCCTACTACTTTGTTCTTAAGAGCTGTTTTAGCTTTAAGCTTTTCTATTTCTAGTTTGTTCTTTCTGTCTGCTTCTGAGTTGGCTAAGTCCTGTTGCTTGTGCTTATCAGCCAGAGCTAGCTTCTGCTGCTCTAGGATAGCTCCACTTTGGATCTTAGACACCTCTATTTGGTTCTTAGCAATCTCTGCTGAATCTGGAATACCGTTATCATTGTTATCCCCATCATTAGTCTTACCTGCATCAAATAGCTTGTACTCACCCTTGATGTGTTCAAGTTCAGCTTTACGGTCGTATTCAGCTTGCATAAACACAGTGTCAAGTTGTTTCTCGTACTGCATGAACTTCTGCTTAGTTTCTTCTAACTGTTGATTTGCTTCTTGTTCATTCTGAGCCATAGACTGTGCAGCCTTGGCTTCCGCTTCTTCTATCTTATGTAGAATAGATCTCAACTTCGATACGTTGTTTGCAGAGACTACTTCTAATATGGTACTCGGTTTAGCATCAGGATTCTGAGCCAGTCTGTTGGTAGCATAAGCTTCCATCTTCTGTAGCTTAGTATTCTCTGTTGAGCTGTCTGTTACGAACAAGCCGAGCTCTGCATTAGCATAATCACTACCATCTATCTCAAGTAGTTCGTACTCAAACTCAGTCTGGTTGTAAAGCTTTCTAACTCCATCTACGTTGATGAACTTAGAGAGATCAAGCATACCCTGCAGTTCTTTCTGTACGAAGTCCTCAAAGCCCTTGAAGATCATATCTGTAATTACAGTACTCTGGAATAAGGCTTGTTCTCCGGAACCTACTGTATCTGATGCGTATGTCTGTCCTTTTCTCTGTCTGTTGATACCAAGGATATCATCCCACTCTTGTTTCAAGTGAGCTTGTAGTTCTATCAGTTGTTTGATAGACTCATAAAGAGTCATGTCTTCAACTTTGTATTGGTTGTAACTCTTATCTACTCCAATTTGGCTACGATCAAGTAGTGCGTATCCAAGTGACTCAGCGTAGTAGAAGAACTTCTCTTCATCCCATCCACCAGTTTTTGGTATTGCAGCCTTATCCATGAACATGATCTTACCCTTGCTCTTAGCTATGGTGAGCTCTAATGATCTGGTTACAATGATATAGAGGATCTGGAATGGTATTCCTATTTCTAGTACTGATATATTCTGGGAATGAGTATCAGAGTATCTCTTACCGTTTACTGGTAGCTTCAAGCTTGAGAAGTTGTTCATCTCATTTCTTTGATGTTCGAACTCTCCCATTTCTAAGTAGATACGACCAATATTTGAATCACCAATAACCCAGGTCTCATGACCTATGTTACCCCACATCACCTCTTCTGTCTCTCCTGCTGCTTTATCTATTATGTAATCCTCTCCTACCGTGTCAGTTAATGACTCACCAGTAAGTGGATCTTTGTATGTGATCTTACGAATCTTTTGCTTCCCTTTCCACATTACATGGTATACAGGAGTCTTACCACCAGAGGTAGTCTTATCGTTGTATACTCCGCTAAGATAAGAGAAGAACGCACCAGGGTTACCGAAGTACTGATCATTGTCAAGCTTCTTGTTGTCTTCCTCTTTGAGGGAATCATAGAACATGTCTACGATATCAGAGTTAGTCATCGGGTAGTAGATCACTGCCCACTCACCATCTTCGATTAACTCCTCTTCCTCTGACTTATCATAAGCAATGTTGAGAGGACTTATTCTACGGTATTCTAACTTACCTCGTCTGATCCCTTTGTAAGAATAAGCTTCACCAGCTATCAGCCAATCTTTGAACATCTTAGCTTGTATCCTACGAATGTCGTTCTCAACTAAGGCTCTGTTCAACCAGTTTTGGCCACGAATGGCCTGTTTGTCTTTGTAGCTAGCTTTATAAGCTGTTGCTACATCCTCCGGAGTCGGGAAGTTAGCTAGTAGTTGTTCTACCTGCTGCTGTCCCTCATCACTAGTCATATCTATTCCCTGCTCTTTAGCAGTCTGCATAGCTATCTGCATGAAGTGCTTTTGCAAGTTGTCATTGACAGCCTTGTTCATTCCATCCAGATAACTGTTGTAGCCATCATCTCCAAGGTTTGATACGTGGAAAGCAAATGGTCTACGCGGATACTCACCGGCAAGAAGATCTATGTTTGTTCTAAGGATTGTGGTTGGACGTATCTTGGTAGGGAAACTCTTGTGCTCAGCTTTCTTGGCACTAAGTGGATCTGTTACGTGCTTGAACCATTCCAATGGAAGCTTGTTGTTGTACACCTCATAAAGCTGTCTAATGTTTCTAGCATTAGGAGAAGCAGTACTAGTACCTTTCTCAAAGTTACTTGCAGCAATAAACCAGTCAGCAGTACCTTTATAGTACTCCTGTTTGTTGGCTTGTTTCTCTGCGTAAGATATTCTCTGTAAGGGCTTACCTTGCCTGTCTACTCGTTTCTCTTCCATTGTTATTTGCAAATCTACTTACTCTCTGTGTCAGTTACAAGTAGTACTAGTATGAAGATGTAACTCCCTCTTCTGGTGTAGCGTTAACATCAGCACCATATAGTACTCGGTTATTGAAGAAGCTGTCCTTATCATCTTCTATTACAATTTGTCTGTGGACGTTCTCTTTTAGCATATACATAGCTATGATAGCTGTAGATACCCTATCAAAGTTACCCTTATCATTGTACTTACGCATCTCTCTAAGCAGAGCTAAGTCATAGACTCTGTGGATATTGAGTACAGGTTGTCCATTCTCATCTGATCCTCTTTGCTGCATGTGCCAATCTTGGAAGTACTTGAGACCAAGTATCTTCTTCTCTGTGGCCATGTTCATGAAGTAGGTTCTGTTCTTACCGTTCTTACCAATCTCTTTGTTGTGTAGGAATTCTGGTTCGAACTCAATCTTATGAAGCTGCTTAGTCTTACGTGCATAATCTACTATACCCTGACCACCACCGGCGATCTCTGATTGCACTTGCGCGTTGTAGTAATCAGCTAGCTTGAAGATGATGTCATAAGCCTGATCAAGTAACAAAGGCCGACCTGCCCACCATGCTACAGGAAGTCCTTCATTAGCTGGGTCAAGTCTGTTGTACTGCTTCCACACTTGTACAGAGAACAGTGAAGTAGTACTCTCTGATTCTTCTTTGTAGTATGGATCGACTATTACCATGTACATTCCTGCTGGTACTTTCTGGTTAGGGCCAAGTACTGGCTTCTCTAGGATTGTGATAGCTCCTGCCAGATCATCTCCATTCTCATGTGGGAACTTGAGGATTGGTTTGGCATTAACGTTAGGTAAGAACTGTGGCCCAGTCTCCGTACGTATGATATCTCCTGCTCTTAAGAAACTCTGCAGAGCTCTGTTGCTTTCTACCTTACGAATCTGTGCATCTATCTCAGCAATGTTGAACCCGTTGTTGTTTAACCTCTGGAATGACTCCGATGGTTTTCTTGGGTACTCTGCTTTTCTTCTATCTAAAGCTTTAGGATCAGATGATTTCTTTTTCTTATCTCGTTCTTCGTCATCAGCCTTGACAGCTAAGTCATACAGTAGCCCACCATTGTCAGTCATGGCAAGCGGGTTCATACTTGTACAAGGTACAAAGTATCCACACTTGGTAGCTTCATAGCCTTCTTCCCAACGGTTAGAGAACTCTATCATATCCCATACTGCTGGGTTGTAGAAGATATCCTCAAGACCTTCAATAGATGGTCCCTCCTCACCACCAGTACCAAAGATAGACGCTTGACCTACGTAGATCTGAGATGCACCATCACGGAGAGAACCCAGTGAAATCTCTAGTGCCTGCTTTAAGTTTCTGAATGATCCAGATTCTTCAAAGGTGATCTTTCTACCACGCTTACCACGAGTCTTATTCGGGTCATTGACAATGATACCCATGATCGCAGACATATCCCCTTGGAGCTGTCCTTGTGTATCCACGAATGAAGCTTTGAACTCCATCTGCTTTAATGAGTTACCCTTCTGTCTGTTCTGCTTCCAGAATGGTATATGCTTGTTGATGAAGTCTAAGTTGTGCTCTACCTTGTCTAGGATAGCATCACCAACCAAGAAGTCTTCCCTTGAAGCGAAATAGTAGTTCTGTGAGCCAGGAATGAAGTTGTAGTTGTACACACCATCGCATGCTTCCAGATAAGAGAACCCAGCACCACGAGTCTTAGCACAACCAATGTGCTTACCACCCGGGCAATAGAGTCCTTCGAAAGTACCACCGTTCCAAGCTATGTGTTTATAGTTCCACCATTCCCAGTGAACCTCATAAAAGGAAGGAAAGTCCCAGTCCTTATCAGCAATAGGAGCACCACGTAGTTTACCATATTTCTGAAACTCCTTGGCCTGCTTACGCATTAGTGCTCTAGGTACTTGGTATACCTGAAAGAAGTTGAGCCAGAAGTACATACGTCCGGGAATCCACATACCACCAACCTCGAAACCGAGCATACAGCGTTGTTCCTGCAGTTCCCAGTATTCATAGTACTCCTTAGAACCACGGGGAGCTTTGGTGTAGTGTCCGTTGTTTCGTCTGAAATCGTTGGCAGCTTCAGAGAATAGTTCTGTGTTAACTAGATGATTGAATCCCATTAGTTAATCTCCTCCATTCTATTATCTATCTCATCTTGAGTATCAGCTTCTATCTGTGCTGACTTAACCTGACCCTCATTCCAAACCGGTCTCTTTCTTCTACCATCTTCTCTATCTCCCATATCAGCAGAACCACGTATACCAGTAGACTGCTTCAGTTCTTCCATAACCATAGCATCGAACTCCTTAACAGCTTGGTGTAACTGCTTAAGGTTCTTTACGTTAGTAATGTGCTTAGATACGTCATGTACTAACGCACCTTTCTTATCTCTGTCATCAAAGTTAATGCTGTCGAAGTGATTCTGTACTTTAACCAGAGAGTGCTTAGCTGATCGAAGCATAGGAAGACTAGGTACTGCTATCTCTAACATGTACTCATACTCATCTAAAGCATCAAGCATGATCTCACTGGAAGCTTCTTTGTCTGTGATCCCTGAGTACTCTAGTGCTTTCTTTCTGCGTTCGCCTTGTTTCAGTACTTCAGCATTCTCAATCGGAGTACGAGGGTCGAGCATGTGAAAGATAAAGGTGAACTGCTTTGTAGCCCACAACTTTTTATCCCCACGATAGTCTCCCTCAGAACCTTTATCGGCTCTTAGTATTGCATTGTACTGTGGTATTAGTTGTAGCCACTCTTTATTGAGTACTACTGTAAAGCCATCAGCTTCGTTAACGTCGAAGAGACGTAGTGATCCGTTAGCCATGTTCTTGTTCTGTATAAATGTTCTTCTCCTGTACCGGGAATCCTTTCCTAGCTTCTTTGTAGCTAATCAGCTTGAGCTTGGGTATGATCTTACCGAAATGAGGAAAGCTGACCCCTTCATAGAGACCAGCTTTAATCGTTTTGGCTGTGAAGCCAGTATAGAAGTTAATGATAGACAACACTTCTGATTTTTCGATTCCCATCAGTGTTGCTGTTTCCTGTGTTATAAGTTTATTAGCCTGTCGTGCTTTGCTCCTTATTGCCATATCCTATGTTGTTCTCAGGATTCGAGACAATGCCTAACGTAATACCGGCTCCTATTAGTTCGTATAGGATCTCACTGTATAGTGTTAACTTCCATTCTCCCTCATCCATAATCTGTCTCTTATGAGTGAAGTTGTAAACTTTGGCGATTAGTACTCGACCAACGCCATTTTCCCTAATCTCTACACGTACAGAGGCTTGGGCTACTGCACCTGTTCCATTAGGTTCATCAAAGATACGGTTGTTAAGGGTAAGAGCCAAGCTGATCTTGTTGTCAGGGTGCATTGTATTGTACTTGTTCTTGAACTTCTCGAGGTTCTTCTCGATAGCATCCTTGTAGATCTCAGCCAATGCAAGCTGAGTTAAGCTAAGACCCTGTCCTCTTTCTTGCTGTTGTTCCCAACGAGCTTTACGAGCTCCAGGTCTGCGTGCCTGTACACTACCTGCTACACTTGCAGCATCTTCTACTGTAGGCTGATCAGCAAACTTACCCTCACGTACTTCTTTGTGGTACTGTTTAAGCTGTCTCTCTTGTTCTTCTTCTGGTAGGTCTTCGTAAGAGAAGATTCCTTTTGTTCCTTCGTCACTCATATTATCTGCGTTTTCTGTTTTGTTTTCTGTAGTCCTCAAGTATTGCTATCACCTCATCTCTAAGGTATGGCAGCTTGTATATCTGCGGTTTGATATCCTCGAAAGGATTGTCTGGGTTCTGGTGTGGGTAGTGAGTAAACTGTAAGTCTCTTGGTACAAAGCCTTCACATTCAAGCATGTACATGTAGAAGCTAATCTGCAGTGCGTAGTGCCAGAAGTTACAGTCCATGATGTGAGCTACTGGGTACTTCATCATCTTAGGACCTTGAGTAGGATGTACCCAAGACTTGGTATAGATAGCTTTGTTGGTCTTGTGATCATCCAAGTCAGCATATCTCGTATGACCTATGGTCTCTAAGAAAGCTTTATCACCAGTACCAGCAAGACGGTAACCTGCATGCCATAAACGGAGTTCAGGATAAAGCCCATCAGGTAAATCATAGACACTCTGAACCATTCTCATCTGCAAGCCAGGGTTCTGTACTTCTACAGGCTTACCACGGTTCATATCTACACCACGACCTAGAAGCAAATCCTCTTGTTCTTCGTGGAAGAGTGTACCTCTATCACATGCCTCGTTCTTGGTATGTTCCCACTTCTGTTGCCAGTACTCTGGAGTCTGTCCGTTCTTTTCAGCATAGCGTTTAGAAACAGCAACTGTATCAAACGGCTGTTTGTATAACCCAATCAGCTGTGTTACGCTGATATAAGTATTCCCATCTGCATCTGTGTATTTGTGTAGTACTTCGTCAAAGTTAATCATCAGTCTTCCTTTCCTTTCTCTTGTACTGCCAAAGCCATAGCCATTGCTTGCACTGCATCTTGCTTGAGTACTCTTGAACCAGCTCGTCTTGTCTTCATCACTATCATCTCTTTCTTTTCTGTATCTTCTTCAAGTGACTCTGCTATCATCTGATTCAAAGCAGCTTTCATCTTCTCTCCTGTCCACATCTGATACTCTGGAGGATTTCTTTTGATCTGTTCCATGATTCCATTACCTGTTGGTATAGGTCTTGGTTCGTCAAAGAAAGGGTTATGCATGAACTTTACATTGAACTCACCTATCTGCTGTTCTATATATGTTGGTTTATGCTCCTGATACTCAGCAGGTAGTAGTCCTCTATCCTTTGCTTCTTGTGTTGTCATGCTGTTATTTTATAAGTTGTACTGTGAGTGTCTTGGTGTTGGCGTGGAAGTTTACCCTGTGCTCAGTCTTCAGTCTTCGCTCTATTGCTCTTACCAGATTCTTGTGAGCCTCTGGATGATCGTAGTGATCTCTTACTTCTACCTTACCATCTCTGAATAGTACTTGTATGGCCTCATCTACTAACCTTGTAGTCTGGCCTGTCATTCTGTTTTCTTCCATTACTTATATTCCTGTTAAATAATCCTCTGTTAGCTTCATCATTACGTAACCACTCATATCTTCTATGGATACACAACCTATTTTGGTTATCACTAGCATCTGCTTGTTGAACTTATTACGGTATACAAACTTGGTTACGTCCTCGTCTATACTGTACTTGATGTAATAACCAGCTTCTTTATCCTGCTGTTTTGCCCCTTTGATAGCTTGTGATAATCGTTCTCTGTTTGTCATTACTTCTCTATTTGTGCTGTGAATGTGAGCTTACTCTTCTGTTTAAGCAGGGCAGCTCTGTGATTAGTATCTCCTTTCCAGAAGATTCGAGCATTGATCTCATATGTACCTCTTTCTCCGGTGATTAACTCAAGCTTCTTAAGTCTAGCACAGGAGTTACTCATAGTCTGAGGGGTTATACTCAACTGGTCCATGATCTCCTTACGGATGTTTGAGGTCATCAGGACTTTACCAGTGTTGTACTCAGCTCTTTCACACATCTTGGCTAGTACTTTGACGTCAGTAAGGTTCTCAATAGCGAATATACCTTGCATAGCTCCAATAAAGGTCATGTAGAAAGTCTCTGCAGAGGTAGCAATAGAGAACTTCTTCGTAGTCTCTGTTACTGTGATCTCTCCAGTCCCTCTATCTGTGTGCTCTGTCTGCTGTACAGACTGTAAAACCTTCTTACCCATTAGAAATCGAAGCCTGTTACTCCCCTCCAGTATTTATATCCTTGATTCTCACTTGGTTCTGTTGCTGCCTCTTGGTAGTCTGTTCTCTCATAGACCTTACCATCTTCTAACCAAAGCATTCCTCTATCGTGAGTCATGATGAAGTGGCCTAATCTAGTAGGAGTTGGTTCTGTATACGGTACTCCAAACTTCTCGTGTGCTTGTTTTCTAAGCTCTTCTGTGATTTCTACACCATAGAATATTCTTTGCCAGTATAGATACTCATTCATAGCCATCCATTTCTGTTGGAAGAGCCATTCCTCTGCGTTTATCCAGTACTGTTTGTCATCTATACTGACTGACATTACTTGTTTATCTGTACTACTCATGCTTCATATCGTATATAACAAACTCTCTTACTCTCTTAGCAAGCTCTACTGAATCTTCTCCGAAGAACATGTACACATCTTGGGGTAGATATCCTTCCTCGCTACAGGCTATTAGCTGCTGTCTGTTGAGCTCAAACACAAAGGGACGTATAAGTACCCCAATCAGGTTAGATTTGCTGTAGAAGAAGCGTTCTGCAAGGAACTTTCCCTCTGTCCAGTCTGTGACCTTCTCGACTGTCTGTGCTAGTAGTGCTTTCTCCATAGTTTGATGCCAAATATGTATTGTGTGTACCCTAATATTCGTCCGGAATAGATCCAACCGCCCTCTACTGGCTTTGGTATAGTGTCTATTAAGAACTCGTGTTCTCTGTATATGCCTAACCTTCTTAATAATCTCATAAAGTCTCTGTTTGACACTGCAATATTACAAACAAATTGTAAGAATTACAAATCAAATTGTAAATAGTTATCACAGTGGTGTACTTCTTTCGCCTGTAGGTATAACTTTATACGTCTGTAGGTATAACTTTTGTTTGCTGTAATCGAGCTTGGGGCTGTCAGGAGAGCTGTTTTCTGCTATCTCTCTATCTTATCTGTTCTAGGTAAGGTATATCAAAGTAGATGTTCTCTTTGTTCTGGCCGAAAGTCCGGCAGGCTGGCTTTTCGGGAGAAGCTCGTCAAAGCTGGTTCATAGTACTCAGTAAAGTGGGACTCAGGTGTGCTGTTCGAGGAGTTGGGCTGTATGGGTTGGGTTCTCTGCTAATTTTTTTTTTAGTTTTTTGAGAGTGTGGATATCTGTGGTAGGAGAGACCACCTCATGGCCCCCACCCCTACTAAGTTTTGCGGTGCGTGGTGCCCCGTCCCCTTGTCAGGGAGATAAGACAAACAAAGACAGTATGAAAGTTTCAGCAGAATTCGCAACAGCACAACTAACAAGAGCAAGACAGATCCTAAGCTCACGTAAATTGATCACAAGCTCAGAGCTAGGTCAGGTTGTAACAGTAGCCATCCAAGGCAATGGTAACATGCTTAACAGCAGACCAGCTATGATCTACAACACCAATGCTACCACTACAGACAGACTGTTGGCAGCTAAAGCGTTGTTAGGTACAGCCTCGTTCATGGCAGCTATTGAAGATGCAGATGAGCAAGGTGTTCAGGACTACGTTAACAGTGTTCTTAACGATGCACAGTTGAGCTTTACAGTACCATTGACTAGCAGTCAGACATTCCAGAACAGGGATCTTGTGACTGCATTGGTTGAAGAGTACAGCCGTAAAGCAACTGATGAGAACCCAACTCCCGGTAAAGGTGTAGGTTTGAACAACGTTAAACCAGTCAAAGCAACAGCTATCGGCAACGCAGCAAGCTTGCTTGGTAACTGGGATGAAGATGAGGATGCTACTATCACAGATGGTACAGACTCAGCAGCAGCTCCAACAGCAGAAGCAGATCCATTTGCAGACAGCAACGTTGATCCTGCAACAGTTCCAGACGCAGCGGCAACTCCAGCTCCTTAGAAGAGCACAACTCAGTACATGAGCTAAGACATTGCTCAGTACTACAATTCAAAGCATGAAGCAGAGCCAACCCAAGTGGTTGGTTCTCTTCTTTACAACACGGCTCGCATCAAGAACGCTCTAAGTATGAGCTCTATCTTCGCAACTGGAGGTCTCAAGCACGACTCAAGAGTGAGAAGGTGAGAGATCTGGCTCGGGAAGGAGTGAATCAGGAGATCAAATAGATCCCATATCTCACATCTAAGCTCGCATCAACAACGCAAGCACAACAGACATGGGAGCTGTAAGGTAAACCAGCAGTGAGAGACAACAGAGCTCACCTAGAACAACAACACAATGAGCTCTATCAGCTCACACTAAAGCACCACTAACTAACAACTAATTCACAGAACATTTACACATAGAGCACACACGCTCACAACTTCATTGGCATGAAAAAAATCTATATCAGACAATCCTCTCTTACAGAAGATGACGGATTCAACAACACACAGTACACATTCTACGTACAGTTCAAAGGAGAGGGAGCTTATGCTTACACAATCAAGGCAACAGCTGATGGCTTCGGTCATACAACTGAGCTGTGGGAACAGGCAGGGTACGAGATAGTATACAAAAAAGACTAAGTATTCACAACTAACAACTAAGGAGGACTAACCATGGAACAATGGGACATTAAAGACAGACTAAACAGTATGTCAGCTGACACAGTACTTGATATTGCAACAGAACCAGAGCCAGGTGAAACATACTTAGCTCTTATGGCTCTACCTCAGATGGAAGCTGTAAAGCTATTACTGGGTAGATTAGCTATTGAGAGGTCTAAAGTAGAAAACCTGCTTCATGAGCGTAACCACAAACCACAAAGAGGCTAGCCATGGGAGAGATCGTACCATTACTAACTGAGGCTAAGTGCATTCAGTTGGTACAAAGATGTGATACCTTGGTCGCATTGAACTTATTACAAGTATACTTTGAAGTTAAGAAGGTAGACATGAGCATAGATATGATGTTTGCTGTTCTTGAGCATGAAAGTAGATTAGAGTTAAAAGGAGGATAGGCTATGATAACAAAAGAAGAAGCAGCAAGGTTAAAGGCTTTGCTGCCATCATCATGGGCAGTAGTTGATGATGGTTCACAGTTGTTTAGAGATACTGTTTGTGGTTACTTGAACACATTCAAAAATCTCTATGCTACCAGAGCAACAAGTGAATACATAGACCACTACTACGGGATTAATGGTATTGGTACCAGCTACTCTCGTATAGATATACCTGAAGGGGCTACATTACTGACGCTACAACTATTCACAAAGCTCTTTAATGAGGCATTGAACTACAGCCATAAGCCTACACCAACTCCACAGAGAGGTAAGATCACCATGGAACAAGCTGTACGCCTTAGAGGAATGCTAGATAATGATCATACTCCTATTCAAGTAGAAGATGATGGCAGTAAGCTGTTTAGAGAGACAGTAGTAGACTACATGATTAAGCTGAGAAGTGGAGGTATAAGTCCTACTAGAAATGGTACTAGCAGTGCTTGGTATTCTATAACTACTTCAGGTCAAGTAAATAAGATGGCTTTTAGTTCTTATACTGATGCTAAAACATTCACACTTAGTGAGTTCGTAAAGCTGTATGATCAAGTAATAAGCAACACAACAACAGATAATAATTCACAAACTAAAACACAAGAAAGTGGGAGTAACAAAACAAAAGGCCAAATCGCTGAAATACAGCGAATTACTGGCACAGTCACAACTGGACAAAGACCAACAGGAACAACAGTATCAGGTAGAGGATGCAAAACAGCAGTTGAGGTCGGACATCTTAGCAACAGAGCGTGCTCTGTCTAGTGCTAAGAGAGCTTACGGAGACACTGTGATCGCAGTACCATTCAACAGTGCTAACATCATAGCAGCAGCTGTGAAGATTGAGTCATTAGAAGATGGCTTACAAAGACTACAGACACTCGATAACGAGTTGTTTGGATAAGATTAAACTTCCTGCTTGAATGCAGACAGTAGTAAGGTGAAGACACACGGGCAAGACTCAAAACGTAATTACTATAAGCTAGATCCAATAGCTGTTGTCTGATGGTCGAGATACTGATGCTGGGGCTAGCAGTGGTGAATGTGGTTCGAATCCACACCAGCTATCACAGTTTCCTTGGAAGCGGGACAGGAAGTTTAACAACAAGAATGAGAGGGGTTCTCCAATGGCTCCTCTCTTCTTATATTCTACAGTACTATGTATTAATGTACCACAACTCACTTCCCAAGGATGAGCAGCATAAGCTGAGTACAGAGGGGTACAAATAACTAATTCACAACTAATTGAGAAATCATGGCAAGAACACCAAAAACACTAAAAACGATCCTGAAAGCAGTATTTATCTCTAAGCTAGCAGGTATCAGGAGTATTATTGAGCGCAATAAAGCGTTCCATGCTCTGTCTGATGAAGACAAACGTAAAGAGATAGCATTTGATGCTTTGAATCTACTAGTGACTAGTGGCATTGTAGCTGCAGAATCAATCTATTGGGGAGACAAAATAACAGAACATCTTGACCCAGAAAATGAGGCTATAGAATTAGAAAGTAAAAAACTACAAAAAGAACTGCTTAAAGTTGGTAAAGATCTGACTGAGTGTGCTGTATGTGCTAGAGGAGCAGTAATGCTTAGTACTGTAAGATTAGGTAACTGCTTGAGTCTTCAGGACACCAACTACGGATCAGGTAAAAGAGGTAAGATACAAGGATTCGATTGGAGTATTATGGAAGCAATGGAATCTGAGTTTGAAACAGGCCATATAGCTGAAACACACGTTGATAACAGTGATGCTAAGCTCGGTAACATACTGCTTAACGTAATTGTTAACGGTGACTTCAAGCCATCAGACTTGACTGATTATGTTGCTCAATTCAAACTGAAGTTGAATGAATCCCCAAGCCAGACCAATAACTAATGAAAACGATCTACAAATCTGTGCTCACTGGTATCAAGGATATCAAGGCACGCAACGAGGCATTCAAAGACCTCACAAATGAGGCAAAACGCAAGGAGATAGCCTATGATAGTCTTCTACTACTAACAGCTGGTACTATCAAAGCTGCTAGAGGTAGTTACTGGGACGGTAATCTTCATGAGCTAGCAAGAGAAGCTGGAAGAACCAAGGAAAAACTACAATGCACTTTGATTGACATTAAAAAGTCTGACGATTGTTCTGTTTGTGCTCGTGGGGCTATGATGTTATCAGCTATTAGGATTGGTAACAATACTACCTATAATGGACGTAACGGTGGAGAGGTTGCAAGTGGTTCTGAAGATACCTTAAAAGGTAAGGGTTTCGAATTCGATAACTTCCTAGACATGGAAAAAGAATACGAGACAAGCCAGTTCAAACATCCTTACAATGCTAGAGGTAAGAAGAAGCTGGCTAACATCTGCTGTAACGTCATCATGAATGGTGAATTCAATACTACAGACAAAACTGATTACCTAACTGAGTACGAAATCAAAGTATAGTGGGACAACAACCAAAAACAGTGGAACAGAGGCTCCAGGAGCTTCCGGAACCACAAAGAACGCAAGCACTCACTAATGCTCCAATGTCCAATAAGGTAGCAATACCTGATGAAGATGAAGAGTTGAGCAGCGTGCTACAAGGGGCATTCAACTGGGACAAAACACCAGAAGGTTTTAAGTACTGGGCGAATGTATTTGACAACTTAATTGTAGAGGAGAGACAAAGCCATGAATAAGCAGTGGTACATTGACAACGTCAACAACACAGAGGACACAGAGTTCATTCAGACTCTAATGGTTACAGCTAGAGGTGATGAAGATGTCACAGCTCTTGATTGTGCTTACATCACCAAGAATGCTGCTACTAAAATAGATCAGCTCAATGGTAATGAGGAGAAGTCTAAACGTATGGGTCTAGCAACAATGCACATAGCTCTTGAAGAGGCAACAACTCAAGAGGAGTTCACAGCTGCTATTGATACTTTCAAGCTCTGGATTTATGATTCCCTTACTGCTGGTAACTTTCATGATCTCGATACTTTGAAGATAGGAGCTCAGTTATCTGCGCTTATGGGTAAGCAGAAAGGCTTCGATAGCAAAGGGAGTTCATTCCGTGACATAAAGTTGTAGACTATGAAGAGGACAAGGTATAAGGTCATTGAGAACACTTTCGCAGCATCATTCGCTAATGAGCTTGAGTCATTTTGTAATCAACCCAGAATTGAAGTACTTGCTATCCAGTACTCTGCGTCTGCTACACCTTATGGTAGTTCTAATTCCTCTATTAATAAGTTCTTTACGGCACTCATTGAGTACACAGACAAGTAGAGTATGAAACAGCAACTAAAGTACAAAGTATTAAGGAATACAAACCACGAGGAATTCGAGAAGAACCTAGCGGAGTCAGTGAATCGTGAGGACTTGGTTGTCTTGGGTATACAATACTCAGTAGTAGTTATGCCTAACGGTAAGATCATGAACTGTGCTCTAGTTGAGTATTACCTTTTACCTAAACCACAAGCAGATGAAGAAGCCAAAGTACAAGGTGATTAAAGAGAGCCAAGCATACGATTTTGAGTCCTCATTAAACAGTTTTATCGATAAACATGAGACGATGGCTATACAGTGCTTTGTTAAAGGAGACTACTACATAGCCATCGTTGAGTATATACCACAAGAAAATGCAAAAACTTAAGTACAAAGTAATCGCGGCTAGTACTCTGGAGACATTTGAAAATGGTCTGAATAGTTTCATTGAGAACAATGAGGTGTCTGCGATACAGTACTCGATTCACAACGGCAATTACACAGCTCTGCTTGAGTATAAGCCAGTAATGCCTTCAGATAAGACACATCAAAAGGATTATAACCCATTCTTCTGGTACCCACAACCTAAAAAGTATTAGACATGAGATTACCCAGATTTGCAGTAAAGAAGTCTCGAATAGCTGCTATCAGGGAGTTGATAGAGCTAATTGAGCATGATGACGTAGCTAAGGAGTTCCAGAACAGGCTGAGCTTAATTGAGACCAGGGAAGAGAAGTTTGAACGTGCTCGTATTGCTATCAAAAGTGCTGAAAGGTTAAGTGAGCTTAGAACAGAGCAGTTAGACGAACTGAAAACTGCTTGGTTTAACATGACTAAAGCTACAGCTGAGATGTATCAAAGTGCTAAAGAGCACAATGAGAACCTCAAGAAAATGGCTAAGCACGATTATGATCAAATCATCAACAAAGCAAAAGCAGAAGCTGCTGAATTAGTAAAAGTGGCTAGTGATTCAGCTTATCGTATACAAGGTGAAGCTAGGGAGATCAAGCGTAAAGCAGAAGAACAGGCTATCGTGATCAAACAGAACGCAACAGCTGATGCTTTGGTGATCAGAGACCAGGCCAAGTACACACAGTATCGCGAAGTACTTGAAAGAGCAATACAAGATGGGTACTGGAAAGGCATGATGGGAGTACCATTACATTTGAGTGTAATTGAGATCAATCCCTATGCTAGTGAAGTTTTCATTGACAATCAAGGACAGAAGCTTTATGATCTGTCTCTTATTGGACCAGGTGGTAAGCGTATGTTCACAGTTAGATCATTCTACATCGAACACGGATGTAAGATACTCCTTGATTCGGTACTTCAAATGGGAGTAGGAACTCGTATTGAGCAGATTGAACAGGGTATTTCAGGTGACTGGACTATCATGGATGATCACAAACCAGAATATGTTGAACCTAAGCCTGTTAGCAGACTAGGACACATGGGTATGCAAGTACGACACCCAAACAGCTTTATGAGTCACCACTCAGTGGATGAGCTCAGGAGAAATAATGGTCTACCAGATAGTATGTTCGACAGACTTTAACAATTAACAATTAACAACCGGCAAGGATGAAGAATTTAAAGGGAGGAGTCCTACTCATTGCACTTGTAGCTCTATTGAGTTCGTGCACAACGAAGTCTCAACCGTTCACACGGGAGGTATTTTTAAGAAAGATAGACTCTGTTGAGACTGTCTTAACTAACAAATTTGACTCAATAGAACGTCATGCATTGATTGACTCTGTCAAGCTTCGTAAAGAAGTAGATGGGCCAGCTAATGAGTGGCAGCTATGGAGATCTGACAGTTTGCTTACTGTGTTAAAACAGCATGTAAAAGAACAAAAGGTTATACTAGCTGATCTACAGTCTTGGCGTCGTGTCAGGGCTGAAGTAGAAGCAACTAAAAATTAGAAGGGAGAAGATTACAATGACAGAACAGGAATTGAGTACTAGCATAGACAATGCTACTACTGTAGATCAGATTGATCAGGCTATTATAAGTGCTACTGATGGAGAAGGAATCAGCAGCTCCTTATCTCTAACCAGCTTCGTAAGACAGGCTATCAGAGCAGCAGAGAAACGTGAAGCTATTGGTGGTTGTAAAATTGAAGCTCAGAAAGCTATCTTTTACAACAGAGCTACCAACATCATGAATGCTCGCACTAATGAAGAGTTGTCGCAGAACTTAGGAGCTGCAGCAGCTGATGGTAACATCACTATTGTTGATATGCACTACTTATCATCACTTGCTAACGAGAGACAAGAACAGGAGGGCTGGTAATGAATAGTAAAGAAAAGCTATTAGATAGTATTAAACAAGCAGAGACTGTTGGAGCCTTGTTCGTATTAATGAGCGTAGCAGAAAGAACTGATATGAAGTTTATTGAGCATGTCGAAGTTGGTAGAGCTATTATTAACCGTGCACCAGAGATCGGATTACCTCCGTTCCCTCACGATCAGCATACACGGTTCATGCACAATGTTCTTGATGCTGACAGTGAAAGCATGCTCGAAGAGATAGTAAAAGCTGCTAAAGCTTCTGATCTTCATCCAGGTGAATTACAGGAAGTACTTAATCTAGTACTCGAAAAGAAAGGAGAACTAACAAATGGCAACTAAAGCCGAATACATGGAGAGCGTAGCTAAAGTAGATACGTCTCTTGGAATGCTGCTTATCATTATGGCAGTATACAAAGACAAGAGCCTGAAAAAGCTTGAAGCAGCTGAGGTAGCTTATGAAATCAGAAAGCAAGGTGAGAAACGTATGGGCGTAGAAGCCCAAGATGCTAATCTACCTCACATTAGGTTCATTGATGGTATCGTTGAAGCTACTACTCAAGAAGATCTTGATACTGTTGAAGCTGAATTAAGAGCACGTCCTAACTTCACAGAAGAGAAGAACGAAGCTAACCTGGCACTTGTTAAAGAGAAGAGGGAGGCGTTGGCAAATGGCTAGAGTAGAAGATTACATCAGAGAGATACAGAACTCTTACAAAATAGACCAAGTTATACACTGGCATCAACTATCTCAAAGTGACGAAGAACTAAGTGTGGAAGATGATGATGAACTTGACTCTATTGCTAACGCAGCTATTGAGCGCATCAAAGTCAAAGGCAGACTCAACGAGGAGACCAGTGCTGGTAGTACCAGTGGTAAAGCTCATCCGGTAACAACTGACGTAGCCTATCCAGTTCCTGTTGAGGAGAAGAAAGGTGAACCTCGTGTTGAGAGTGAGCTATTTCTGGATTACAGGAAATCACTAGGTGAAGCTAAAACAGAAAAAGAAGTAGACGTAATCATGGATGGCGTTTTCGATGAGCCAATATCAAAGTTGAACCAAATCGATCGTATGTGGCTTCGTAAAGATAGACAGCAAGCACTTAATAGAGTAGAAGGTAAAATCAAGCCTTATAATCCATTTGTAAGGGCTGGTCTTGACCTTATGGCTGTACAAGATCGAGTTGATTTGGTCAACTTTACTGAGGATAACATCAAAGGTAACAAAAGAGATCTAAACTCTGGTCAGAGAGAAGTTCTTCGTCAAGTAGCTGAAGAGATCAAGGTCATAGAAGGCTGGGATTAAGAATAAGAGCAAAGTCCTGAGGCTCGAAGTGAGGGACAGTAACAATTAACAACTACAAAGTGAAAGCAATTAGCAACATTTTAGAACACGGTTCTACCTTAGAGATCATAGCTCTAGCAGCTTTCGTTTGTGCCTGTTTAGCAGGTATACCAGCGATAATCATTGCAGTGTGGAAGACAGCAGGAGGTCATGATGACTAGATTCGGAACGAATACGAACAACGATGTGTTGCTATTACTACTCATTGTAGTTTTAGTTGTATCATACGTCTGTATAGGACGAAATTAGGAATTATGAAACTAAAATCATATGACCCGAACACTAAAACACAATTGTTCGGTGTCGAGGCTGAGAGAACCAAAGAGTTACTTAACGCAAGTATAGATCAGTTAAAGATAGATTTCCCAAAAAGCTACTCTACTGCTGACTTTGCTGGTGTTATAGTAGGTCAGTGCAAGAACATCAACGAGGTGGCTGCTTGCTTAACTTATCTGCCAAAAGCAATAAGAGATATGCAAATCAAGAAGCTTGAAGAGATGGGCAACGAAGCTGTAGAGTCAGCACGTAAAGTTACTGATGAGGTAACTGCTGGTGTTGATAAAGCTATGGACATCTTGTGCTCTGCATTGAGTGCTTGGGCTAAACAACCTTCAGAAAAGGAAAAGCCAACATCAGATGCCGCACCGGTAGATGGTAAAGGTGAGTAAACCAAAGTCCTCCCAGCAATGGGAGGCAACCGCCTAGATAACTAGGGAAACAGCAACAGGCGTTAAATCGTGCGGGAATAGCTGGAATTAAGTACTAAACAATTAACAACAATCAAAATGGCAAGAACAAAATTAACAGTAGTAGTAGATGAGGTAAGACCTCTAGCAGGCTACAGAATGACTTTAGGTGATATCGTAATGGGTATGAGTATAACCTCAACGGGAGAAGTAAGGGAAGTAAAGTACGAAAGTGGAATTGATAACTTTGAGTTACGTGCTGAGTTCGGCAGTAAAAATTGGAACGCTATTATTCGTATGGACGATGAAGCTTTTGATAAGTACATCCAGACAGAAACTGCTGTACGTAGGTTCGTACGCAAAGTAAACAAGTTTCAGTAGTGGATATTACTGAGTACTTAGATCGAATCGCTAAGAGTGAGGACATCCCAGAGATCCTCAAGATAGCTGATGAGGCTATTGAGGATGAAGAGCTCATTGTCGAAGGTAAGATGCTGGTATTCAGTAGAGCAATCAGCAGGTCCAATGTATTACAGGGTAACTCATGCCCACTAAGAACAAACGCAGGATGAGAAGAGCAACATTTAGCTATCATTTAGAGCAAGACGAAAAGGTAGGTTGTATCGTAGACCTTAATGGTATGACATCAGTCACCAACGACATTGAGAATGTTATAGAAGACATCTCAGACAAAGAGAATATCAACCCATCAGAGTGGAACTGGATCTACCAAGACTCAGACAACATGTGGGATGGGTTTGATCCAAGTACTGGTTCATTCATCATAATGCAGATGAGACGCAGAGAAGATGCTATGAGAGAGATCTTAGAGTACCGTAAGCAAAGCCAGATTGGTGGATGCTGTGGAGGAGGATGTCACTGTGGCTAGTCAAACATTAGTAACCATGTTCTCTATCGGAGATAGGGTGTGGTGTATGTTCAGTAACAAAGCTCATGATGGTATCGTTACTGGTATCATTGTAACAGTACTACCGGACAAAGAACCTATGGTACTCTACACAACAAGTACCTTACCAAGCAAGTTGCTTGAAAGTTCCCTGTATGAGAGTAAAGAAGCACTACTAGCTTCTCTTTAAGTTATGAAGCCGTCGTCTAAAGGGACTAGGACGTACGTACACAATGCGTGAGATTGAGGTTCGATCCCTCACCGCTTTACACAAAACCTTGCCAATGGTTGAAGTAAGTAGGTATCCCCAGGTTTGTTGATATATCCTGGGGTACTTTACTTTACTATGGCACAACGTATTAACTAACAGATTTTTAAAACAAAACACAATTCAATCATGGCAAAACCATTTCTAATTATGCATCGTACCGGCTTCTTTAAGCCTGGGATGGTTACAGACAATCAGTGCAGCAAGTGTGGACAAGAAGAGTACCACTATCGCTTAATCATGGCATTCGACAACACAGTCACGCTTAATGACATGCAGTTCATCTTTGATAGCATGGAGTTAACAGACAGAGTATGTGCCCTTGATCCAGTAGGATCTTGTGAAGAGATGCACTATCAATTAGCTGAGTGTATCAAGAACTACTTCGAAGAGAAGCAAATTCCTGTTCTTGTTTACAAGTTCAGTATCGTAACAAAGGTTGAAGCAGCTCTAAACAGAGCTTGGTTCGATCATGTGAGCTTACCATTGCCCCCTAACGATGTAGATCCACAAGACAGGAAGTTTGCGTTAGCAATGGCACTATCACCACACTGTATCTAGTATGAACAGTGTAGCATGGAAAAGAGAGCAAACCGCTGGTGCTCAGTACTTAGTAAAGACATTCGAGATTGACTCTTTTGAGCAACTACACACATTCTTACAAAGGATCAGTACCACCGGCACTGCTTTAGGGCATGACCCAGACGTAGCTAACAACACAGTTACGCCACGTAAAGCAGGATCAGTTCAGCTTAGATACACTACCAATGACAAAGGTAAGGTAGTAACAGAACTAGATCACCTGATGGCTGCTGTCACAGACAGAGTCTATCAGTTAGTAACAAGTAATTAAGTACACACAACTAAAACAAAATCACGATGAGTGGATTTAAAGTAACAGAACTACCAGAAGGGCAGTTAGACGCGACATTACCTCAAGTATTAGGTATCGAAGACAGTAGAGCAGATGAACTCTGTGACGCTTTAGCAGAGAAGGCTGGGGACAATATGGCTGTAGGTGTAAACAGTATTCACCTTATTACCGAAGACGAGAACGAGAGAGCATTCTTGTACGTCTTTATTGGTACTATGGTAGGAGCAGCTAGCGGCCCTATAAGGGAAGAAGTGAATCCAGTTGATAACCATACAGGAGGATAATCATGGGAGTATTAGATGACTTACGCAACACACCTCTAAAAGGTAAACGCATTTGTAAGACTCTGGTTCACCCATTCACACCTACTGGTATCTTCCCAAACAGAAGAGAACGTAGAGTTGCGATATTCGTAAGAGACAGAATCAACAACCGTAAACGCACCAAAGCCCGTGCTGCTACCTATCAGGAGGTCTTAGTACCACTAGAAGGTCCGTATCAGAAGCTGTCCTTGAAAGAGATGAGAGAGAAAGGTATTCGTGTGTGGAAGAAATTTGTAGATGCTGTAACAGGTAAATACAGAACTACCACCATACGCCATCTGCCTTATTCTGCTCTAAAGGGTGGCTAACTACGAACCAAAGGGTAGTGTTAAAGAAGGAGTTCCTCTAAAGTATACCGGTTCAGCAATGACTGGTATACACATGGGAACTGGTTCTACACTATCAATGGAAGATGTACGGGCTAAATGGGAAAAGAAAGAAAGAGTTAAAGCAGCTAAAATCAGAGCTGGAAAAGTATCAGGAGTTGTACGTAGTACCAAGACATTAGAGAAACAGAGGCTGGCATACCTCAGGTATCTTGAACTCTTGGTACTGTATGCTCCGAATTCACGTAAGACTGTAGCTAAAACTGCAGAGGAGCTTGGATTCAACGTAGCCTTTGTAGAAAGGGCAATAGTAGCAGGATTAAAGAACAAATGGCACAAGGAGGTGCCCTGAAATGATTACAGATTTAAAACACATCCTCGGTGTCACAGAGAACCTAAAGGAAGATTACAAAGAAGCTGGACTTACAATTAACGTTGAAGAGTTCGAAAGTAAAATACAAGGCATAGGTCAGCCTATCATTAACAGGATCAAAGATGAGGTTGTTAAACAATGTACAGCATCGTACTACAACTCCAGAGAACACGGTAAGAAAGACGCGATGCTTTCAATCCCTGGTATTCAAGCAGAAGACCGCAAACAATTCTTGGATCTTATAACTGAGTACTTCATTACACCATTTCCGGGTAACGAAGCTGCTTTAGTATTCGCTGGTCACCAGTATGGTCATGTGCTGTTGGATATCAACATGTTCATCAACAGAATGATTGAGCAAGTTGCTGAATACACGTTAGAGAAACTCGCTGAGGAGAACGGTGATGCTGTTAGCACTGTCATAGGTGTTGGCAAGCAGGACTTCCAAGACAAGATGAGAGCAGCCGGTAAAAACCCAGACAAGTTCGATATCAATTAGCAACAACTGTTATGCCTTCAGTTAAACAAGTAGGAGAAGGATGGTTCAAGGAACTAGAATCCGACTTCAACTCAGACTGGTTCAAGAGCATAAAGGGTGTAGTAGCACAAGCTTACGCAGCTAAGAGAATCAGACCTGAACCCACCAATATCTTCCGGGCACTCCGGGAGACGCAGCCTGACAGTGTCAAGGTTGTAATGCTTGGCCAAGACCCATACCCGGGAGGAGGCCATGCAGATGGGCTTGCATTCAGCAGCCAACAAAGAGAGACTCCGAAGTCTTTAGAGATCATATATCAAGATCTCGAACGTATTTATGGTTCTAAACCGAAGACTAACGATCTGACGTTCTGGGCCAAACAGGGAGTATTACTCCTTAATACGTCACTCACCGTAATCAGCGGTGTACCAATGTCTCATCATCACATTGGTTGGGATAAGCTTATTCGCAGCATATTCAAAGTACTCAGTAATAAACAGGGGCTTGTGTATGTAGCTTGGGGAGGACCAGCTAAAGAGGTTGTAAGGGGTTTATTGACTCCAGAACAGTACAAGACTAACAAAGTCATAACTGGAATACACCCTATAGCTCAGTCCTACTCACAAGGTAAGCTTCAGTTCAACGGTAGATTCGATGAGATCAACCAATATCTAAAAGAACAAGGAAAGGAACCGATACAATGGATATAAGCACAAATACGTTGCTCATAGTCGATATAGTAACTACTGTCTTAACTTTTGTCTGTGTAGCCTTATGGATACGCGGATCAGTATGGGATAGTAACCAAGAGCTCGCTAGAACGATGTCACATGAGATGGCACTCGGATTAGAAGCCAAAGGAGAAGAAGAAGCTGGAAAGCTCAACTTTGACAAGGTAATAGGAGTATTCGTGGAAATGAGCGATACGGCTAAGGCCACATTCCTTTATCGACTTGTAGCTGTTATGGATGAGGATCACCTCGTCACACTGGACCGCTACATACAGATGAAGAGGAAAAAGAAAACAGATAAGAAGAACACCTAACCACATCTCTACATGAAAATCACGTACGGTTTGCTCATACTTGAGCGTTTAATACACAAAGGATCAGCACATTATGCTCATTTGAAGCAGCACATTAACTGTGAACTCAGTAATGATGAGGTACAACATGAGAGCGAGTTGCTTGGATTCAACAGTAATGGTTCATGTACGAGAGAGGTTTATTACAGGATACCTGCAAGAACACAGAAGGAAGACTTTGAGTTGTTCTTGCAGAGTTACCCTGATGCTCGTATCATTCGTATTATAGATAATGAAGCAGTACTATCACAGAGGCAAAGGGAAAGAGTACAAAGTGGAGTAGTAAGTATGGCTGACATAGCTAAGACTCAAGTAATTCTTGATAAGGACAAAAGAGCTGTTATTGATCTATTCGGTCTGGCTGTCTATGGACAGAACAGGCTATCCCTAAGTGGGAACTTACAAGACCAGGATTATCGTTGGCCACTAACAGCTAGTGGTGCTGAGATCGAAGATGCTCAGGAAACTAAATCACAACTCACATTAACGAAAGAGAGGATCAAAGTATGAAGTTATTAAGTTTTGGACTGCTACCAGAGACACTCTGGATTACAGTAGTCTGTGTTATCGTCGCTCTTATTCTAGGAGCACTATTAGGAGCCTGGCTTCAAAGGCATGCAGATCAAACTGCAGTAGAGGATAAGCTGGAAGCATACGCTGATGAACTGGAAAGAGAACAGCACCATGCTGTAACAGACTTCCGGTACAAAGATGACTACGAAAGACAGTATTGGGATCTCGATGAGTCTGACATGAAGGAAGTCAGAGAGAAGATCAAGAACTATATCAAGGAGAAGAGCATTCCACAACACAAGCTTGCTACACGAACAGGTGTTTCACAAGCTCACGTATCGCGTATGTTAAGTACCAGTGACACGACCATCAAAGTTGGCTCGTTCACAGTAGGCCCCTTTAATGCGGTACTCAAAACTATGGGATTGAAAGTTGTACTGATCTCCCAAAAGAAAGAAAAGTTCACACCTAAAGCTAAGTAGTATGAAAAGTGAAAGCTTACTTGCAAGACGTACTGCAGAAAGTATATCTTTGCAGGACATAACCCGTCCTATTTATACTGGTAACAATCCTGAGGCTTTTAGCCTTGGAGGAGAAATCGATGATCAAGATCGCCTATCAAAGGGCTCGTCTTGTTGCGGTGGTAATGTCTACGAGACTAACAATCAGCTGTTTTGCTCTAAATGCGCTCAAGAGTGCGATGAAGAGTTCGAAGATGATGACGAGTACTTAGATCGTATTGCTCTTGAAGAAGAGAACGAAGAAGAGCTCAATGGTCTTATCGATGATGCTTACGATGCAGAAGAAGAGGGAGGTTACTAATGGATGCATATACACCGGAATTAGAACCAGAAGTTAAGGAGAGAATAATGCTTGTACAACAAGTTATTGATCGTCTTGTAGATCCTACAAATGAGTACTATTTCAAGTTTCAGCTTGGAAAGTTGCTTGCAGAATATCCAGCTAACGAGCGCCCGCTGGACTACACAGTACCTAACCTAATCCTCATGAATGGGGAGAAGAAGAAAGTTACCACGTAGAGAAGAGGTGCTCAACAGAGTACACTATGATTAAACTGATAGGTAACGCACCAGTAAGTACTAAGTACAAACCTGGTACTTTTGCGGAGTTTCTTGCTTGGATAAAGCTACAACTAGAGTATCAACTCGATATCGAGACTGATGTGACTCCGTGGTGGTGCAACAAGAAGCTTATTACCCTGCAGTTTGGTGATCTATGGGATAGGGAACAGTGGGTGATCCAGTGGAGTTCCCTTACCAATTTACAGAAGCAACAGCTCAAGGAAGTACTGAGAAATGATAAACAAGTCAAGCTGATTCATAATGCTACGTTTGAGTATGTTGTACTACGATTCTACGATATTATCATCGAGAACGTGTACGATACGATGGTAGCAGAGAAGATCTTGCTTGGCGGTATCATGGCTAAGAAAAACGAACCATCTAACTACAAGTTGATGGATCTGGTTTTGAAGTACCTTAACAAGGAGATGGATAAAACAGAGCAAACCACCTTTGGAGATGACGTTCTTACCGAGAGTAAGGTTGTGTATGCTGCTGATGATGTGAGGCCGTTAGGCTTTATCAGACGTATGCAGATCATGCAGCTTAAGAATGAGAGACTGGAAGCAGTAATGGCTTTAGAGAATGAAGCCGTGCTCGCTTACGCTGATGTTACTTTCAATGGGATGGAACTTGATGTTCCTATGTGGCTATCAAACCTGGAACTAGTAGGTCCGCTCATCAAGCAATCAGCTGATGCGTGTGATGCTCTGGTTCTGGGACATCCAGGTTTACTTGCTAAGGCTACAGCACTAGGATTCTATGCTGATCAAGACCAGATGATGATGAACTGGAATGCTCCTAAGCAGAAAGAGGAGCTATATCACCTGATTCTACCCGGATTGGCTGGAAGCTCTAAGGTTCTGATTGGAAAGTGGCTCAAAGACATTGGTGCTAGTCCTAAACATCATACAGTACTCCAACGTGTCCCTTTTGCCTTTAAGCAGATCTTTGATTCCGGTGACTTCACTGAACTGGAAAAGATCTTGATAGAGAGGCATAAGGACAAGCTTGTAGAGTTGGGATATATCATTCCCGCTGGTACTGTAACCATCAACTGGAACAGTGTTAAACAGGTCTTACCACTTCTCCAAGTACTTAATCCAAAAGTGATGGACATGGAGAAGGAGACCTTCGAACGCCATGGTAACCATAGGTTGTTCATTGACGTCAAGGAGTACAAAGCTACTTTGAAACTTGGTTCCAGTTATGGGCAAGCCTTTATTGATAAGCACGTAGAGCCTGACGGGAAGGTGAGAACCAACTTCAATCAAGTACTTACTACAGGTAGAACTAGTTCGTTTAACCCTAACATGCAGAATATTCCTGCAAAGGAGTCTGTAGGTAACCGGTATCGTAATGCTTTCAAAGCCATGGAAGGGTTCAGCTTTGTAGATAGTGACTACAACTCTCAGGAGCTTGTGGTTATCGCATTCCTAAGCAATGACCCGGTATGGATGGAAGCGTTACGTAAGGGACAGGATCTGCACTCTGTATGTGCTCAGCTTGTTTATGGTAAGAAGTGGCTTGATGCTGCTGATGACAACTGTGCTTACTATGCTCCTACAATGGATGGTATAGCTAAGAACAAATGTGATTGTAAGAAGCACAAGTCCATGAGAACTGGTGTTAAGACCATCAACTTTGGTTTAGCTTATGGTATGTCAGCCTTCAAGCTTGCAGCAACTCTGAACATTACTGTTCCAGAAGCTCAGGCTTTGATTGATGATTACTTCGTAACTTTCCCTAAGATAGGTGCTCTGTTGAATTACCTTGGACGCTTTGGTGTCACCAACGGGTTCATACAAACGGTAGCTCCGTTCTTTAGGAAGAGGTACTATCCAGAGTGGAAGAAAGTACCACAGTATATCATTGATGCCCATGTAAGTGGGACTCAGTATAACCCGACACTTGGTAAGATAGAGAGAGCTTCCAAGAATCAACCGATTCAAGGAACATCAGCAGATATTGCTAAGCTCTCTATGGTACTGATTCGTTGGTTCATCAGAGACAACAAGATGTGGGAAAAGATCTACTTAGTAGCTCAGGTTCATGACCAGGATACCACTATTGCTCATAACAGTGTAGCAGAGAAGTGGAAGCCTAAGATGACCAGACTCATGGAAGAGGCAGCCTACTTCGTTATACCTAACGGATTATTAACCAGTGAGACTAATGTCACCGAGAGGTGGAGTAAGTAGCACACAACAACAAAGCAATGAGTAGAATTAGAAAAAGATCTATTTGGGAAACTCTCGTAGCTGTTCTTAGTGGTGATCACTTTCTTTCTCCTGGTTTTCATTCTGTATATTACAGACATGACGCTGAATGGGGAATGCATGTATTTGAGTGCCCCGGAGTTAACTGGAGTACTACAGTATCAGATAGAGTCACCAAAAGCACAGCATGGGAAATTGCCCAACATCGTATGAGTACCGGTTTATTCTAGTACTACAAAACACAGTATGTGAGTCGAGAAGACGTGCCCTCGGGGGCCACAAGATACTGGTCTACGTTAAGCTCAGTTGGCTAGAGCTCTATAACCCGAAAGAGAAAGGTTGCAGGGATGTTGGTTCGATTCCAACACGTAGAACTAAACAAACAATATGAAGCTAGTAGTTACAGAGTACCTTAAGAAGGACGAGGTCCTAGAGGTGTTCGAAGGCAAGTGCAATAACGCCTGGGTGCACAAAAAAGATGGTACAGCTACGATCTATGCTAACGTGTTTGACATGTCACGCGCTATCTATAGAAACTGGAGCGTACCAAGAAAGATTTGCAAGGTGGAAGAGCTTGACACCGTGATAAAACAAGCTAAAGATTACGAAGACATCAAACTAACGGAGGATAGAACCTAATGGAGTTTTTAATTGTTGCTGTTGTATGTGCTCTAGGAGCAGGTATAGCATACACGATTATAACACTAAAGACCAAGCTCGCTCACTCTGAAGAGAGATATGATCTCTGTAACAAGCAACGTTCTATAGGAAAGATTCAAATCACGGAACTGCAAGTACAGCTTCACAAATCTGCTAAATGTAGTACCACAGCAGCAGGTAAAGAGATGTACTTTGTAACTATACAGTTGATCGGGTTTCCAAATGGACAGCAGTCAATTACTCATTGGTCTGATACAGTCATGGCGAAAGACACTAAAGATGCTATTGGTATCATGTTGTTTTCTGATGAGTACAAGAAGCGAAGTAGAAACAATCAGCTAGGTTTGTTCGGATGGACTGTAAGTCTTATTACCGAAGAAGACCATAATGCTGTTGGTTACTACAAAAAAGAAGAGAGCCCAAGCAGCCAAGGCCCTGCTTCGGAGGCTTGACAAGATGGAGGTTCTTAGATTGCCTTGGTTTGTGAGCTGTGAAGCGAGAGTAGAACTCTGCTAGAGATTATCAAGCCGGTTATCAAAGATACACCATTAATAAAAACTTACACAGTCAAAGTACAACGTTTGTAGTACTAGATAATGCTGTGTACATTTGTGTTCAAATAGACTCTTCATGAAACAACAACCATCGAAGCGGTATCTCGGGGTACTGCGAGCGATATTAGCTAGTAATCCAGGCTTGAAAGAAGCAACTTTCATACGGATTGCTAAGGAAATCATCGCTAATGCACCCACTATGGGTATAGAAGTCACTAATACCGTGGAACAGATCAGAAAAGCTGTACCAACGATGCTCTTAAACAGTGGGATTGCCGTTAATACGGTACTACCCATCAAAGTTGTGGAGGAAATTAGTGATGACTACACAGTAGATATAGAGAAACGCAAGCAAAGTTCGCGAGAGAAGCAGCTGGAGGTAAAGTATGGTAGACTACTTGTAGACTATCAGGAACTATCTGCAGCTTTTGACGATGTGCTCCTTATAAAGGATCATAAGCGTAAGGAATCGTTCTTTGAAACAACTGATGCTCAGAACAAGAGCGAGGCTACAGCTATATTGCAGTGGTCTGATTGGCATATAGAAGAGGTTGTACACCCTTCTACAGTGATGGGACTTAACAAGTTCGGTCCAGAGATTGCCAAACAGAGAGTGGACACACTCATAAACAACACTGTTAAAGTACTGAGAAGCCAACGTGGAGCAGTAGATATCAATCATGGTATCATACATCTTGGTGGTGACTTTATCACCGGATACCTAAGAGAGCATGACATGCAGGATAATGCCATGACTCCGATTGAAGCTATCATCTATGCGAAAGAGCTCTTAATAGGGGCTATCGACTTTATGGTAGATCATTCAGGGTTTAAAGAGATCCTGTTCATCTGTAATCGTGGTAATCACCCTAGGTTAACTCCTAAGATGCAACCGTCTAACGACTATAAGATGAACTTAGAGGCTCTATTGTATCACATGCTGGAGAAGCACTATGCAAGCAATCCAAACTTACGGTTCGAAGTACCGGACAGTCCTATAGGTATGGTAACTCACTATGGAAAGCGTATCAGGTTCTTCCATGGTCACGAGATCCAATACAAAGATGGAGTCGGTGGATTATCAATCCCTCTGAACAAGAAGTTGCAGAAGTGGGATAGTACTCTACAAGCTGATTTCAACTTACTAGGTCACTATCACCAGTGCTTTAAACCCTTGAAGACCTGTATGATGAATGGTTCTTTGGTTGGATATAACGCGTACGCTCTCTCAGGAGGGTTTAGCTATGAACCACCAATGCAGTCATTCCAACTACTGGACAGACAAAGAGGATTTACTTTACACACAACGATTGCCTGTGAGTAGGCAAGATTGTTGCTAAATACGAACCATGAGTACAACACAAAAACCAGCTGACACTGCCAAGGAGCAGGATAAGCCAGTAGTAGTTCCAACAGGAATACAAACTACAAAAGATGAAGGAGCCAAAGATGCTAAAGCAGAAGAAAAGGAAGTACAAAGTACTGAATCGAAAGATAAGCCTGAGGTATCTACAGATAATGCGGATAGCACACAGAGTGACTCAGAATCAACTGAGGACACTTCGACTAAGGGGGCAGCTCCATTAGAGTCTAACTCTTTCACAAAATAACACTATGAGGGTGAAATGCCCTCACACGGGGGAATGATGGCACAGACTAGGAACGTTACTAGATGGTAGGATCGTAACCTGCTTCCTCCACCAAACAATAACACAATGAAACAACCAACCAACCCCCTTCTTCGGAAGATTCTATTGTTAAACATGACAATAGATGCCTTTCACACTTGTCTGCTGATAGTGTTACTGGTCGGAGCTCTTTCAACTCATTATTATCTATCAGCAATCGGTTATTTTAAATAGGAAACACATGTTACATCCAACCCACCAACCCGTAAGGCCCAAACAACGGCCTGCCCCCAAAGTCGTACAGACTGAAATCAAGCACGAACACATGGCTGCTTTCAATCCTGCCAGAGCTATATGCAATCATCTGGTTGGAGAGAACCACAGCGTAGTACATCGTCTTGGAGCTGGAGCCCTAATCATGGGATCTGGCGTATTAGTAGCTAAAGCAGGAGGAGATGGACTCATACTCCACTTCATAGCTGACTTAGTAGGGTACGCAATCCATGGAATAGGGTTAATCCCATTCGTAGACAAGTTAATTGAGTTATACAAAAACTAGGACACATGGCAGAGAAAGATAAAGTAGTAGAGACTATTGACGTACGAGGTATTTGTGCATCAATACAAGCGATGGCTATGCCCAACTTTGAGAACTTGAGACAGATCTTAGAGAAGTTTGGATATACCTTAGTCAAAAAATAGTTAGCTTTGCTAACTGGGTAGGTGGATAACCTCGGAGGGTTCGACTCCCCCGCTACCCACAAAGGGACGATCATACACTAAAAGAAAACAAATCTTCGTTAGTAGGTTGACTTGTTACTGGTAAATGTCCCGCCAGACTACGTAGAAGGGAATCACGTAACCTTCCAAAGTACTCTTGTAAGAGGGTACAACCTTGGGGCCGCCCGGATTTGACAGGGTAGACAAGGTATAACGTGCATGCAGGGAAAGTCTATCACCCCTTAAAGTAGGACAAACAATAATTGCAAACACAACTGTTAATGGTGGTACCGTTCTAGGAACGCTTACTATCGAGGATGTATTGGCCGGAGCTCTTGCTCCAACTCAGGAACTAGAGTTAGTATAGTTCAACCAGACGTAGCAAGCTGCGATAAGCTTTAACCAATTATGCTGGCTGTAAGCTAAGGTTAGAGATCTCAAGAGTTTTAGAAACTCCCCAGCGTAAGCTCATGGGTTAACGAGTGGTGAGGGTGCAACACCTCAAAGAAGCATGTAGACCGTTATGGTTTGATACAACTGGACAAGGGTTCGACTCCCTTCGGCTCCACAACCTCTGGATAGAGGTTAATCTTACACAACAACAAAGCCTAGAGCCCGGGGATAACATCACTCCGGGCTCTTTGTATTTAACGTCGATGTTAATTCACACAGATTACTTAAAACAAAAACAAAAGATTATGTCATCACAATCAGGCAAAATGCAAGACACAGTAAACACTTTTATGCACGAGATCGTGTCCGATGAACTAAGTGAAGTACTAATGCAAACTGGTCTTAAAATTGACAAAGGAGACACAACTGGTACTAAGTTCGTAACAACTGGTCTTCACCAAGTGTTGGTACCGGCTGCAATGAGCAAAGTACAAGGAGCTCATAACCTATTGAAGCAGTTCAAAGAAGAAGAAACTACTCGTGTTTACAACAGAGAGTACAAGAACATCTTCGTGAATGACTTCATCGTTGTTATGAACCAGGTTATTACTAAGTACTTTGGTTTGATTCACGTATCCCGTGTTGATACTACCTTACGCCCAGCCGGAAACGATTACATTCAGATCCCAACAGGATATGACAACAATGGTAACCTGGAACATGCTAAAGGGTATGTAGGTTCTGTTCTTGCTCCGGTATGGGAAGATGCTATCATCGACATCAGAGCTAGCGGATCAATCGCAGTACTGGCCAAATTGAAGTACGAAGGACAGGTTAACGATTTCTTAGCTGATATCGAGAAGCTGTGTAAATCAACTTCAGTTGTTAAAGGTCAGTCGGTAACAGTACAGTCTGTATACGGTGGTATGCTTGCAACTCCTATCTCTCCAAAAGAGAACAAGAAGATCATCTTGAGCGATCAGAATGAGCGTATCATCGGTAACCTTATCATCCCATCATTAGCTGATCAGAGCAAAACAAGCTTGCTGTTCACTGGTGACTTTGGAACTGGTAAGACTGAGACAGCTATCCGCGTAGGTATTGCTGGTCAGAAGAAATACAAACGTACGTTCTTCTATCTACACAACGCAGAACTATTCGCTCAGTTGATCCCGTACTTGAAGAACTATCAGGGTTCTATTGTGTTTGTAGAGGACGTTGATCAGTTAACAGCTGGTGATCGTGACACGAACATGAACAACTTGTTAAACCAGTTAGATGGTAACGAGCTGAAAAACGTTAACTGTACTTTCATCTTCACGACCAACAACCACGAAAAGATCCACCCTGCAATGAGAAGACCAGGTCGTATCGATCAGGTAGTTCATTTTGACTACTGTGATGTTCCTACTATTGCTAAGATTTTCGAATTGTATGCAGAAGGATTCAAAGGAGCAGAAACAGTTGACTTCATGGCTGCTGCAGAGAAAGTACCAGAGAAACTTCAAGGTGCTGTGGTAGCAGAGATCGCCAGACGTGCTCAGAAATACGCAACCAAATTACACGATGGGGTTATCTCTACTGATGTATTCATGGATGCAGTAGCTTCTATGGACAGCCACATCAAGTTCATGCGTGCAGATCAGAAGAAAGATCTTACTGCTGAAGCATTGTTGGCTCAGGTTGCTACAATCGTTGACAAACGTGCGTACCCAGGCAACTTTGCTAACCCGGAAGTACCTAAATCAGAGGGTACTTACGCAGCATTGATCTAGTATTAACGGGAGAGGAGCAATTCTCTCCCTTACAAACTACTCATGAATAGAGCACAGGATTTAAAACAGAACTTTTTAAGCGTAGATCGCAAGATAGCTATGAGTTCACAAGGTGACTACTTTAGAGTAGGAGATACAGTTAAGCACGAAGGTGCTTCTGATACTGAATCTGCTGTTATAAAGAAGTTTACTATCGACAGAACTACAGAAGAAGTAAAGGCATATACAACAAAAGGTCATTGTCATATAGACTTTTTGTACTGTCCCTAACTTTTTTCTGCAGAAAACATTTGGTAATCTCAATGGTATTAGTACCTTTGTATCATAGTGCGATGTAGAGGAGAGGCCGTCCTCAGGAGTCTCATAAACTTCAGATCACCAGTTCGAATCTGGTCATCGCTACCTAAGATACAAAACTATGAAAAGAGAACAGTATATACTCATCCCGTCGAATCAAGCCTTCTTAGGCAGTGATAAGACACGTGTGCATGTATGTACCGGGCTTGGAGTATCATAGAGAGATTATCTAATAGTACTTAAAACCCGGTTCCTTCAACAGAATCGGGTTTTTTGATTTGGAGCCGCAGCATATTGGCGCATGGCGCCTCGTTGTCAGCGAGGAGATTACGGGTTCAATTCCCGTCGGTTCCGCTAGGGTTACTACTAAACTTGTAATAGGAAGTAGCGTTGAGCAGGCCACGACTGCCGATATTAAGGCGTGGTGCAGGCGAGATAAGCATAAGTGGTAATGTACCGGGCTTCCACCCCGGGGAACACGGTTCGACTCCGTGATTTCGCTCAAACAGTACTGTTGAAGTACTGTAGAATGTTCGTTGACATCTTGGTATTAAAAGATTACGTTGCAGGAAACAAGGTCTTTGGGACAGACGAGTAAGTCTCTGTATAACTCAATGTAAAGGCGACCTGAGTTCGCGACGTAAATGGGGGAATTCCGGGCATGACGATCCCGGGGCTCCGCGCATCAGGCTAGATCTGGTGCAGGGAGCTAGCGAAAGCTTGTGGTGGTTTGAATCCACTGTCCCCCACTATGGGCCGTATTTCGATGGCAGAGCGCTTCTTTTGCAAGGAAGATGAGAGGGTTCGAATCCCTACGTGTCCACATGAACACAATAACAACAAACGACATCAAGAAAGCTCTGTTTGTACAGAAGCCAATCACTATCTTCTCTTATGCAGACAAAGAAGGTCTTCATTATACCACAGCTAAACCAGTCCTATTCGGTACTGAGTTGCTTATGGTACTATTTAAGATCCCTTATGCAGAGGTAGAAGCTAAGTTTGACTCAACTATGCCATCAACACTGATGACTAAATGGGCTTATCTTGAACAACAGTAACATCATGAAGCATGGTGTAACTGGAAGCATTTGACACTTTGAATGTCAAGGCGCCGGCTCGACTCCGGCTGCTTCATCTAATGGGGAGTAGTATAATTGGCAGTGCCTCGCCCTCTGACGGCGATAGTCTTGGTTCGATCCCAAGCACCCCATCCACAGCTGAGCTGTAAACGACTGACGTCACGTTATAACGTCACTAAGTAGCCATGCGAGAACCACACTCCGGGCTACTATTTCTCTCTTTAGTTCAATGGACAGAATGCTGGGCTACGAACCCGGTGATATACGTTCGAGTCGTATAGGAGAGACCATGCCCGGTAAACATAGATGGCGATGTGCTAGTCTTGTAAACTAGATAGTTCGGCTCGAGTCCGGAACTGGGCTCTAGGAGGTATACGGGTGGGGCTGCGTTGCGAAAGCATGTAAGTCACCTACCCACTCCTCTATTATCTCTCGGTCGTTTAACGGATAGGACCTCAGACTTCTAATCTGAGTATGGGAGTTCGATTCTCTCTCGAGAGACACTACAATAGGAAGAGTGGCTGAGTTGGTTTAAGGCAACGGGTTGCTAACTCGTCGGGGCTGAGATGACTCCCCTGGGTTCGAATCCCAGTTCTTCCTCTGCTGACGTATATCCTCAAGCTTATACCTTGTAGAAAGATTAATTGGTCACATGGGAGTTCAAGTCTCCTCGTCAGTACTACATCGCGTAACAGCCTATTTCCCCGCGATTCACCCAATAGGGAAGGCTTTCTTCTGGTGGCGTAATGGTAGCGTAGCTGTTTTACATGCAGTTGGCGGTAGTTCGATTCTACCTCGGAAGACTGGTCGACGACTTGAGAGGATGCACGACGGTAAATAAAGTCCCCTCACTTATGGAAGGTAGCGTCTATTGGTAGACATCCTGATTTGAAATCAGGCGCGGGGTGCAAGCTCAGGGTTCGAATCCTATACCTTCCGCGAGCGCCCTGATAGATGGCCGAATGTAAATAGTCTATCACATTTGCCTTAGCGTCAGAGTTGGAGAGCTTGAAGCGGTCTGTAAAACCGTTGTCGCAAGACTTACTAGGTTCGAATCCTAGATGAGGCACAATGAAGGATGACGCTACACAGAGAAAGAAAGAGAAAAAGTAGGTTAAGATGAATTGAGGTATGCACTGTAAAAGCAATCTCACTTGTTTGGGTCGCCCAAGAGGCCGAAGGGTCCGGACTGTTAATCCGGTGACGAAAGTCCATCGTAGGTTCGAATCCTACCCCAAACGCTGGGAGTTATGTGTAGACAGAGGAACACTTCAGATAGGTATCCGCTAGCCAACTGTAAATGGCTGCGACATCGGTAGGTATCACAACTGGTAGTGAACTGCTCTGATACGGCAGGCTATGAAGGTTCAACTCCTTCCTTACCGACAGAGGTGGAAATAAGGGGGTAATGTTCCTTCGTGTAAAATACGTGGTCTAAAATCATAGGACGCCACCCATTTGGAGCCCAAGCTAACTTGGTAGAAGCACTGGTCTGAAAAACCAGAGGATGTGGATCGAAACCACAGAGCTCCACAGCTGCTACTAGGCAGTAACATCGAACAATGAACAAAGTACTATTAACACTAATGCTCACAGTTCTCCTGATAGGATCGAGCTGTAAGAAAGTTTACAATTACCCGGAGAAGCAACAGAGTAACGTAGGTAAACCACAAGACGTAGCACCATCAACTGGTGAGATCTCTGTATCAACACAGGCTGAGATCACAAGTAGAACTTGGATAGCTACAAAACATTACGGTTACACAGACGATCAGAAGAATGACGTTCGTCAGATCAAGTTCGTCAGTGGACAATATACAGTTACAGTAAAACGCATGCCAGCTACACTTTTCTGGTCTCCTGACTTTAAAGAAGGAACTACGGTGAGTGGTAGTACTGTCTGGGATCTGTATCAACTGTAGTTCCCTTGCCCTCTTAGCTCAGTTGGTTAGAGTACGAGATTCTTAATCTTGGGGTCCTGAGTTCGATCCTCAGAGGGGGCACCGATAGGCAGAGAGACGAACTGGCTTAAAGAAACGCGTCGGTATGGGAGTACTGATCAGACCATCCCTGAGGTTAGATCATCTTTATTCTCCGGATAGGCCGTACATGGCAAACTCAAAGTCCCTGTAACAGCAGGATTACTAGAGGACGGTTCGAGTCCGAGGTGGATTTCCGGAGAATACCGGCCCTTGTAGCAGACCGGTTGTAGGCAACAGGTTTTTACCCTGTGAGGCGTGGTTCGACTCCACGCGGGGGCACAATGTGGAGATGTCCGAGCGGCGTTAGGTGATGCTCTGCAACAGCATTTACATGGGTTCAAGTCCCATTCTCCACTCTATTTCGGGCAGTATAGGAGTCTGGTTTATCTAACCTCACTTGGACTGAGGAGCACGCAGGTTCGAATCCTGCCTGCCCGACTAACTATTGAGTTGTGAAAGTCGTAAGACATATAATCAGCTAAAGGGAGTTCACTGCAATACTGGGATATAGCTTAATTGGCTAAAGCACCCACTGACGGCAGGGGAGGATATAGGTTCAAGTCCTTTTATCCCAGCTAAAACGAGGCGTCGGTTTACGCCTACCTTTAGTACTCAATAGTTTTTAAATGCTGCTGTTGTCCGTAATGTAACGGAGCGGGACTGTGAATCTCGTTATGTGAGTTCAAGTCTCATACAGTAGCCTAGTACTACATAAAGCTATAGATAGAAGCCCGATGTCGCATTCTATAGCACCTGTAGTACTCTTCCTGCTTGATAGTTTATAGCTACCTATGCTAAAAGGCTTGATAGATATCCCTTAGGTAAGGACAGGAAGTACTTCCCTCGCTGGTCAAATTGGTAAAGGCGCCTGACTTAGAATCAGGAGATTGTCCGGGTTCGACCCCCGGGTGAGGGACCAATGGCCCAGTGGTGAAACTGGCAGACACGCACGACTTAAGCTCGTGTTCTTCGGAGTGGGAGTTCAACTCTCCCCTGGGCTACCACTAATAATACCAAGATGACAGCAGAACAATTCAACACCAAGTGGGCTGACCATATCCCTAAGGGATACTACGGCCTAGAGTTTGACATTCCTCAACTCACAGAGCTCATAGACAAAACAGTAACTGGTTGGGTAGAAGTCTTTCCAAAGATGACGATTAAACAAATCAAACTTAAGTTTGGTATGGCTAGAGTATACGTATCATTAGATACCGAACGTCTACCAGAACACAATCAGTTTACAGGTGATTTGGAGGAGAAGATCAACAAGCTATTAGCTAATCTAGGAGGAGAGTAATGACAAA
>Ga0247808_10000142_pt1 | contig 47042 bp, 41 predicted proteins | sample UWRJL089202R1_FD_179914 | JGI IMG/M metagenome (GOLD analysis project Ga0247808, IMG submission 179914) | Plant litter microbial communities from Arlington Agricultural Research Station in Wisconsin, United States - UWRJ-L089-202R-1 | ecosystem: Environmental > Terrestrial > Plant litter >...
GCGGACACGTGCACGATGCCGTTGGCGTCGAGGTCGAAGGTGACCTCGACCTGCGGGATGCCGCGCGGCGCCGGCGCGATGCCGGTGAGCTCGAAGGTGCCCAGGTTCTTGTTGTCGCGGGTGAACTCGCGCTCGCCCTGGAAGACCTGGATGGCCACGGACGGCTGGTTGTCGTCGGCCGTGGTGAAGGTCTCGCTGCGCTTGGTGGGGATGGCAGTGTTGCGCTCGATGAGGCGCGTCATGATGCCGCCCTTGGTCTCGATGCCGAGGCTGAGCGGGGTGACGTCGATGAGCAGAACGTCCTTGCGCTCGCCCTTCAGCACACCGGCCTGGAGGGCGGCGCCGACGGCGACGACCTCGTCGGGGTTGACACCCTTGTTAGGGTCCTTGCCACCGGTCTCGCTCTTGACGAGCTCGTACACGGCGGGCATCCGGGTGGAGCCACCGACGAGAACGACGTGCGCGATGTCCTCGACCTTGACGCCGGCCTCACGGATGACGTCCTGGAACGGCTTCTTGGTGCGGTCGAGCAGGTCTTCGGTCATCTTCTCGAACTGGGCGCGGGTGAGCGTCTCGTCGAGGTTGGCCGGGCCGTTCTCCGTGAGGGAGAGGTAGGGCAGCTGGATGCTGGTGGACATGCTCGAGGAAAGTTCCTTCTTGGCCTGCTCCGCGGCTTCCTTGAGGCGCTGCTTGGCGATCTTGTCCTTGGAGACGTCGACGCCGGTGGTTTCCTTGAACTTCTTGATCAGGTGGTCCACGATGCGCTGGTCCCAGTCGTCGCCGCCGAGGCGGTTGTCACCGGCGGTCGAACGCACCTGGATGGTGGAGAACTCGTCGTCCTTGCCCACCTCGAGGAGGGAGACGTCGAAGGTTCCGCCACCGAGGTCGAAGACCAGGATGAGCTCGTCTTCCTTACCGCGGTCCAGGCCGTAGGCCAGGGCGGCCGCGGTGGGCTCGTTGATGATGCGCAGCACGTTGAGGCCGGCGATCTCGCCGGCTTCCTTCGTGGCCTGACGCTCGGCGTCGTTGAAGTAGGCGGGAACTGTGATGACGGCATCCGTCACCTTGTCGCCCAGGTACTGCTCGGCGTCGCGCTTGAGCTTGGCCAGGATGCGGGCGGAGATCTCCTGCGGGGTGTACTTCTTGTCGTCGATGGCGACGGTCCAGTTGGTGCCGACGTGGCGCTTGACCGACGAGATGGTGCGGTCCACGTTGGTGACGGCCTGGCGCTTGGCGGTCTCACCGACGAGAACCTCGCCGTCCTTGGTGAATGCGACCACCGAGGGGGTGGTGCGGAAACCTTCAGCGTTTGCGATGACGGTGGGTTCTCCACCCTCGAGAACGGCCACCACCGAGTTAGTGGTTCCGAGGTCAATGCCGACTGCACGAGCCATGTGAGAGTATCTCCTTCAAAAGATGGGGTTCAAGGCGTATTGCTAAGACTTGAGTGTTGCTGACTCAAGTGTGGCACCGGCAGAAAAAACCGTCAAGTTGACGCGGGCAAACTTGAGTCATGCGGGCTCAACTCTCAGCATCTTCACAAGCTCGGGGGCCCGGATGTCCCCCGTGGGAGGCACTCCCAGGTGAACCCTGAGACAATATCGTGTGCCAGCCTTGCCCCCGCCCGACCCGATCGCGGACTCCGTGCGCCGCCGCGCCGTGCTCGCGAAGCTCCCGCGCATCTCCCGGCTCGACGGCACGGCCATCCGGGTTCTGCTCGTCGATGACGAAGACACCCTCACCACTCTGGTCAGCCTCGCGCTCAGTTATGAGGGCTGGTTGGTGGATGTGGCGCACACCGGCCAGGATGCGTTGCGCGCGTACCGTGCCAACCGGCCCGATGTGATCATCCTCGACATCATGCTGCCCGACACCGACGGGCTGAGCGTGCTGCGGCATCTGCGCGACAATGGATCGAGCACCCCCACCCTGTTCTTGACCGCGCGCGACTCCGTGGACGACCGGATCATCGGCCTCACCGTCGGCGGCGACGACTACATGACCAAGCCGTTCAATCTGGAGGAGCTGGTGGCCCGGCTGCGTGGGCTGCTGCGGCGCACCGTGCAGGCGGCGCCGGACGACGGCTCCAGGCTCGTGGTCGGCGATCTCAGTCTCGACGAGACCAGTTACCAGGTGCGGCGCGGCGACACCGACATCATGCTCACCACGACCGAGTTCGACCTGCTGCGCTACTTCATGCGCAATCCGATGCGGGTGCTCAGCCGTGCGCAGATCCTCGACGAGGTGTGGAACTACGACTTCGCCGGCAAGGCGAGCATCGTGGACTTGTACGTGTCCTACCTGCGCAAGAAGATCGACGCCGACCGGCCTCCCATGCTGCAGACCGTGCGCGGTGTGGGGTACCTGTTGCGGGCCGCGGAGTGACCACCCGCTGGAGCCTCCGGCGCCGGCTCGTGGTGGGCATCGCGGGCGTCGTGGCCAGCATGATGCTCGCCTCGGGCATCCTGAGCATCGTGGCGCTGGGCACCTCGACGATCACGGTGGCGGATGCGCAACTGACGGCCTCGATCTCGGCATTGAGCCGGTCTGTCGACAAGTTCGGGCACAGCCCGGGCGGCGCCACGGACGGGACCGACCACGGCCGGGCCGGCCACAGCGGCACCGGGCACAGCGGCAGCGGCTACAGCGAGGCCGGCGACGCCGACACGGACTATACCGGCGGCGGCCAGGGCTCCGATCGCCCGGACGCTGCCGCCCGGGACACCGGCGAGGTGCGCACCAAGTCCCTCGTCGACTTCGTCGGGCACGGGCGCGGCAGCGTCATCGCCATCCTCTGGCGCGGCGAGGTGGTCGACTCCGCCCTGTTCTCCGACACCGGAGCCGTTGTGCTCACCACGGATGTGGCCACGGACATCGCCCGGTCGGTTGCGGCCTCCGGCGGCACCGCACCCAACCGCACCCTCGAGTTGGGCGAACTGGGCAGCTACCGCCTGGCCACGGTGGTCAACGACGGTGACGTGCTCGTGGCCGCCGTGCCCCTCGCAGCGGCCGACCAGGCGCAGCTGCGCCAGGGCGTGGGCATCGCCATCCTGACCGTGCTCGCCCTGCTCGGAACGATCGTGGGCACCATCGTGGTGGTGCGCCTGGCGCTTCGCCCGCTCGGCCGGGTGGTCGACACGGCGGTGGCCGTCACCTCGCTCAAACTCGACGCGGGCGACCACGGCATCGCGCCCCGCGTCGCGCCCGCCGACACCGATCCCCGCACCGAGGCCGGCCAGGTGGGCGAGGCCCTCAACCAGCTGCTCGACCACGTCGACACGGCGCTGAGCGTACGGGCCGCGACCGACCGGCGCATGCGCCGGTTCGTCACGGATGCCTCGCACGAGTTGCGCACCCCGCTCGCGGCCATCCAGGGCTACGCCGAGCTCACCCGGCAGGACAGCGCTGAGCTGCCCGAGGTGACCGAATACTCGCTCGCGCGCATCGAGTCGGAGGCCCGGCGCATGAGTTCGCTCGTGGCCGACCTGCTGCTGCTCGCCCGCCTCGACGAGGGGCAGGACCTGCACGTCGACGATGTGGACCTCGCGGACCTGCTGCTCACCGCGGTCAACGACGCCCGCGCCTCCGCGCCGGGGCACACCTGGATCGCGGAGGTGCCGGACACGGCGGTCGTCGTGCGCGGCGACCGGGAACGGCTGCACCAGTTGCTGGTGAACCTGCTTTCCAACGCCCAGGGGCACACCCCGGCGGGCAGCATCGTCACCACCACGCTGCGCGTGGACGACCCGGGCCTGCCGGTGCAGCTGAGCGTGCGGGACAACGGACCGGGCATCGACGCCGACCTGCTCCCGGTGATCTTCGAACGGTTCGCCCGCGGCGACGCCTCCCGGGCCACGGGGTCGATCGGTACCCGCAGCACCGGCCTCGGCCTGGCGATCGCCCAGTCGATCGCCGAGGCGCACGGCGGCACCATCCGGGCCTTTTCCTCCCCCGCCGGCACCACCTTCACGGTCGCCCTCCCCCTCCCGCGAACCGTGAGCTAAGCCCCAGGAATCCCCGGCGAATTTTGCGGCTCAAGTCACAGCTCGCGTAACGTTTGGGCATGCCTCGCCTCGTTGTCGTGCTCCCGTTGGCGCCGCTGACGGTCGGCGCGAGCTTCGCGGTGGCCGAGTGGCCGCTGCACGTCACGGTGCTGGCGCCGTTCCAGACGGATGCCGCCCCCGCCGCCATCGGCGACGCCCTCCGTTCGGCCGCGGCCGGCCAGCCTCCCCTCACCCTCGTCGCCGGCGCCGACGAGCTGTTCGGGCGCCGGCACGACATCCCCGTCACGCTGCTCCTGGCGCACGCGGGGCTCGGCCGGCTGCGCGACGCCGTGGTCGACGCCATCCGCCCGTTCGCCGCCGACCCCGACGAACCGGCCTTCGCCGGCCCGGACTTCCGCGCCCACGTGACGCACAAACCGCCCGCCCGGCTGCACCCCGGCGACACCCTCACGCTAAGCCAGATCGCCCTGGTCGACATGCTCCCCCGCGCGCACGCCGCCGGCCGCACGGTCCTGGCTGCCCACCCCCTCCGCACCCCCGAAACCCCGCGGGTGGGTAAAATGGTCGGATGACTACCCAGGCCGCTCCGGAGCACGTGCCGCACTCGCAGACCGATGTGGTGGTTCACGGCGTGAAGCGCCTGATCATCGCCGGCCAGCTCAGCGCCGGCGCCCGACTGCCGATCGAGAAGGACCTCGCGGCCCAGCTCGGCGTCTCGCGCGGCTCGCTCCGCGAGGGGGTGCGCGCGCTGTGCATCATGGGGGTCCTGGAGACCCGGCAGGGCGACGGCACCTACGTCACCTCGCTCGACTCCAGCCTGCTCCTGGCCCCGATGGGCTTCCTGGTGGACCTGCAGACCCCCGAGGGCAGCGTGCACCTGCAGTCGGTGCGCCGCGTGCTCGAATCTGAGGCCGCGGCCCGCGCGGCCCTCCGCATCGACGCGGCGACGATCGGCGAGGCCGAGGCCATCCTGTCGAGCGTCGAACCTCTGCTCGCCGGCTCCGAGGCCAACCACGACGCCATCATGGACGCCGACATCGCCTTCCACCGGGTGATCGCCAAGGCCTCGGGCAACCCGGCCCTCGAGGCCCTCATCGAGGCGCTCGCCAGCCGCACCGTGCGCGGGCGGATGTGGCGGGCCATCACCGAGGACGGTGCCGAGCAGGCCACCCACGCCGAACACCGGGCGGTGCTCACGGCCGTGGCGAACCACGACCCCGACACCGCCCGGTTGCGCATGGGCGTGCACCTGCTCGCCGTGGAGGAGTTCCTGCGCACCCAGACGGATGCGGACAGCACGCCGCCGACCGGCGCCGACACCGAGTCCTAGGCAGCCGAACCGGCCGTACCCAGCGCAGCCTGCCAGTAGCCGCCGTCGGGGAAGGCGAACTCGGCCACCGACGCGGCGTGCATCTGGGCGCTGTAGCCGGGCAGCGACGGCAGCCGGTAGGCGCCGTTCTCCACGATGCACGGGTCGGTGAAGTGCTCGTGCAGGTGGTCGACGTACTCGGTGACGCGGCCCTCGAGCGAGCCGGAGACGGCCACGTAGTCGAACACCGACAGGTGTTGCACGAGTTCGCACAGCCCCACTCCACCGGCGTGCGGGCATACCGGCACACCGAACTTCTTGGCCATCAGGTACACCGCGAGGATCTCGTTGATGCTGGCCAGCCGGGCGGCATCAAGCTGGCAGTAGTCGATCGCGCCGGCCTGGAACATCTGCTTGAAGAGCACCCGGTTCATGCCGTGCTCCCCCGTGGCTACCCCGATCGGCGCCACGGCGCGGCGCACGGCCGCGTGGCCGAGCACGTCGTCGGGGCTGGTCGGCTCCTCGATCCAGAGTGGCTTGAACTCGGCGAGGGCACTCACCCACTCGATGGCCTGCGGCACGTCCCAGACCTGGTTGGCGTCGATCATGAGGTTGGCGTCCGCGCCGATCACCTCGCGCGCGATGCCCAGCCGGCGCACGTCATCGGCCATGTCGGCGCCCACCTTGAGCTTGATGTGCCGGTAGCCGGAGTCCACGGCCTCCTGGCAGAGCCGGCGCAGTTTCTCGTCGGAGTAGCCCAGCCAGCCGGCGCTCGTGGTGTAGCAGGGGTAGCCGGTGCCCTCGAGCTCGGCGATCCGCTCGCCGCGGGTCGGTTCGAGTTCGGTCAGGATGCCGATGGCCTCGTCACGGGTGAGCACATCGGAGAGGTACTGCAGGTCGGCGACGTCGACGAGTTCTTCGCTGGTCATATCGGCCAGCAGGCGCCACAGCGGCTTACCGGCCTTGCGGGCGGCGAGGTCCCACACGGCGTTCATCACCGCGGCCATCGCCAGGTGCTCCACGCCCTTCTCCGGCCCGAGCCAGCGCAGCTGGGAGTCGGACTTGAGGCCGCGGTAGGTGGCTCCGAGGTCGCCCACGAGCTCGTCCACGTCGCGGCCGATCAGCGGCAGCGCCCGCTGCTCGGCGGCGAGCACGCAGATGTCGTTGCCGCGGCCGATGGTGAAGGTGAACCCGTAGCCGGCCAGGGTGGGATCGTCGGTGTTCAGGATCACGTAGGCGGCGGAGTAGTCGCCGTCCTTGTTCATAGCATCGGAGCCGTCCATGCTCAGCGACGTGGGAAAGCGGACGTCGACGACGTCGACGGACGTGATGGTGGTCATGGGGTCTCCTGGGTGGGGGCGGGGATGGTCGGTGACGGGTTCCGCGACGGCTCCGGCGGCAGCAGGGCCTCCGCGCGAAGCTCCTCCCAGAGTGCGTCGGGCACGGTGGCCCGGTAGCGGTCGACATTGCTCTCGGTCTGCGCCGCGGTGCGGGAGCCGACCACGACCGACACGACGGCCGGGTGCCGAAGCGGGTAGGCGATGGCGGCCTCGGGCAGGGTCACCCCATGGCCGGCGCAGATCTCGGCGATCCGGCGGGCACGCTGCACGATCTCCGGCGGCGCGGTGTCGTAGTTGTACTTGCCGTCGGCGGCGGGCCGTTCCTGGGCGAGCAAACCGGAGTTGTACACGCCGGCGACGACGATTCCCACGCCGCGTTCAAGCGCGAGCGGCAGCAGCTCGGTCGTGGCCTCGTGGTCGAGCAGCGTGTACCGGCCGGCGAGCATGACCACGTCCACGTCGGCGTGACGGATGAAGTGGGCCAGCATGGCGGACTGGTTCATGCCCGCGCCGATGGCGCCGATCACCCCCTGGTCGCGCAGCTCCGCCAGTGCCGGCAGCGCCTCGGTGGTGGCCTGGTCGCGGAAGTCGTCGGGGTCGTGCAGATAGGCGATGTCGATGTGGTCCAGGCCCGTCCGGGTCAGGCTCTCCTCGATGGAGCGCAGCACGCCGTCCCGGCTGAAGTCCCACTGACGGCGGAACGTGGCGGGGACGACGAAGCCCTCGTCGTCCTGGCGGTCGGCACCGTCCGGCTGGGAAATCAGCAGCCGGCCGACCTTCGTGGAGAGCACGAACTCACCCCGAGCGCGCCCGCCCAGCAGGGCGCCGGCGCGCCGCTCCGACAGTCCGAGGCCGTAGTGCGGCGCGGTGTCGAAGTAGCGGATTCCGGCGGCCCACGCCGAGTCGACCGCGCCGGCGGCCTCGGCGTCGGTGGTCTCGCGGTACAGGTTGCCGAACTGGGCCAGGCCCAGTCCGAGCTCGGTCACCTCCAGGCCGGTGCGCAGGGCACGTGTGCGCATGGAGCCTCCCTCCTCAGCGGGCCGAAACCGCCCCGCTCGTCATGGTTTAGTATATACATTGGATGAATACGAGATCTGGTTGCTGTAAATGGGTGAGTTGTTTTGATAAGGCGACGAATCATCGGATGCCTGGACATTCATCGACCGCACCGGGCGGCAGCGTCTCGGGGCTAGAGGGGGCGCATCCGCAGGTTGTGCACGCCGCCGTCCACCTCAAGGGCCGATCCGGTGGTGGAGCCGGCGAGCGGGCTGGCCAGGTAGGCGATGGCGCCGGCGACCTCATCCGGCGTGACCATGCGACCGGTGGCCTGCCGGGCGTCGAGGGCGGCGCGTTCCTTGACGGGGTCGGCGAAACCGGCCAGCATCCGGTCGACGAACGGGGTGTGCACCGTGCCGGGGCTCACACAGTTCACCCGGATGCCCTCCCGCACGTGGTCGGTGGCCAGCGCGTAGGTGAGGGCGAGCACCGCGCCCTTCGAGGCGCCGTAGAGGGCCCGTTCCGGCAGCCCGTTCAGCGCCGCGATGGAACAGAGGTTGACCACCGAGGCAGCGTTGGAGCGGCGCAGGTGCGGCAGCGCGGCAGCGGTGACCCTGGCCATGCCGGTGACGTTGATGCTCAGCACCCGCGCCCACTCGGCGTCGTCGTTGGCCTCCACCGTGCCGACCGCGCTGATACCGGCGTTGTTCACCACGATGTCGATGCCGCCGAAGCGCTCGGCGACGGCTTCGATGGCCGCGCCGACCGACGTGCGGTCCGAGACGTCGGCCGTGAAACCGTGCAACGGTTCGGGAAGGCCGTCGTGGGCGAGGTCGAGCACCGCCACCGTGGCGCCGCGTTCGGCCAGCAGCCGAGCGGTGGCCAGGCCGATGCCGGACGCTCCCCCGGTGACGACCGCGACGAGTCCGCTGAATTCTGCCATGAGATGCTCCTTGGTTCCGGTTCTGGTGAGCTGGGTTCTGGTGGCTGCAGGCCGGGGTCAGGCCTGCACGAAGCGCTGGCGGGCGCGGCCGAGGCCGTCGATCTCCAGCTCCACGACGTCGCCGGCGCGCAGGTATGGGTTGCCCTCGATACCCAGGGCCACGCCGGCCGGGGTGCCCGTGTTGATCAGGTCTCCCGCGCGCAGCACCATGAACTGGCTGAGGTACCAGACCACGTAAGGCACGTCGAAGATCATGGTGGCGGTGCTGCCGTTCTGTCGCGCGACGCCGTTGACCGACAGGCGCATGCCGAGCGCGCCGACATCCGCGATCTCGTCGGGCGTCACCAGCCACGGGCCGAGCGGGTTGAACGTCTCGCAGCTCTTGCCCTTGTCCCACTGGCCGCCGCGTTCGAGTTGGAACTCGCGTTCGGACACGTCGTGCGAGAGCACGTAGCCGGCGATGTGGTCGGCGGCCGCGGCGGGCGAGGCGAGGTAGCGGGCGTCGCGACCGATCACCACGCCGAGTTCCACCTCCCAGTCGGTCTTCACGCTGGTGCGCGGAATCAGCACGTCGTCGAACGCGCCCACGATGGTGGACGGGTCCTTCATGAAGACCACGGGTTCGGCCGGGATCGCCGCGCCGGTCTCCTCAGCGTGCTCGCGGTAGTTCAGCCCCACGCAGACGATCTTCGTGGGCTGGTCGATGGGCGCGCCCACCCGCAGGTCCGCGGCGCCGGCCAGCACGGGCAGCGAGCCGGCCGCGAGCGCGGCAGCGACCCGGTCCAGGCCGCCGCCGGCGAGGAAGGCGCCGTCGACCCGGTCGGTGACCGCGCGGAGGTCGTAGTGGTCGCCCTCGTGCAGCAGGGCGGGGACTTCGGCGCCGACGGGGCCGAGGCGGGTGATCTTCATGACTGTCCTTCTGGTGCGGATGTGGCGGGTGCGGCGGATGTGGCTGGTGCGGACTGTAGGGAGGCGCCGGACCGGACGGCGGCGGGCGCGTCGTAGTCCGGCGGCAGCCCGCCGGAATCGCTGGCGGCGTGCGCCGCTTCGACGACGGCCATGGTGCGGTAGACGTCTTCGACGCTGGTGGGGAGGGTGGGCACGGAGCCGTCGAGGTAGCGCTGCAGGGCGCCCATGGACCCGATGAAGGCATCCGGGAACCAGCTGCCGGTGAAATCGAGCGGCCGCCAACCCAGCTCGGGTGCGCTGTCCAGCTGGATCTCGAGCCGGTCCTCACCGCCAACGGGGTAGTCGAGCAGCAGGCCCATCTGGGCCCGGATGGCGCCCCGGGTTCCCTCCCACTTGATGTAGCTCTCCTCGTACCTCTCGCCGAAGTGGTGGTCGTGGTTGGTGGAGATGGCCACCCGCAGGTCACGGTCGGGGTAGTGGAAGAGGATGTTCGACCGGCTGTTCGCGTGGCTCTTCTGCGGATGCCGCACGGTGCTGGCCGAGATGCCGGCCGGGTCGCCCAGGAAGGAGCGCAGCAGGTCGATGTAGTGCACGCTGTGCATGTTGATTTCGAGCCGGTCCAGGGTGAGCACGTGCGGGAAGAGTTCCCACGGGGTGTTCACCTGCACCCGCACCTCCACGTCGTAGAGCTCGCCGATCTGGCCCGCGGCGATCGCGGCCCGGGCCGCGGCCACGTACGGGCTGAAGCGCAGTTGGGTGTTCACGGCCGCCACGAGGCGCTTCCGCCGGCAGATCTCCAGCAGCTCGGCGGCCTGGGCGAGGGTATGACCGAAGGGTTTCTGGATGAGCACGGCCGCGCCATCCGGCAGCGCCTCGAGGGTCTCGGCGTATTGCTCGGGCATCAGCGCAATGTCGAACACTGTGTTCGCCGGCGCCGCAGCCACGGTCTCGGCCAGGTCGTCGAAGACCGCCGGGATGCCGTACTGCTCGGCGAGAGCCTGCGCACGCGCCTTGGTGCGGTTGTAGATCGCCAGCACCGGAAAACCGGCCTTGGCGTAGGCGGGCAGGTGGGCGTCGCGCACGATGCCGCCGGCGCCGAGGATGACGATCGGGCGGGGCTCGCGCGGCAGCTCCAGGGTGTAAGCGGCGGCCGGCTGGAATTCGGGCAGGTCGCCGGTCATCCCTTCACCGCCCCCACGGTCTGCCCGCTCATCAGGTAGCGCTGCGCACCGATGAAGAGGATGAGGAGCGGCAGCATGCTGATCACTGTGGCCAACGCGAGCTGCGGCATGTACAGCTTGACGTCGAGACCGGCAGCCACGGTGGGGTTGAACAGCGGGCTGGCGCCGATGAGTTCCTGCAGGCCGATCGAGACGGTCTTGCTGTTCTGGTTGGAGGAGAGCAGCGCCAGGGGCAGGAAGAAGTTGGTCCAGTTGGCCACGAAGGAGAAGAACGCGACCAGCGCCACGGCCTGCTTGGAGATGGGCAGGCCCACCATGAAGAAGATCGCGATCTCGCCCAGGCCGTCGATGCGGGCCGCCTCGACGAGTTCGGCGGGCATCGTGGTCATGAAATGAATGTAGGAGAGGTACACGCCGAAGGGGAAGAAGCCCATGATCACCAGCACCGGCCAGAGTTCGCCCACCGCGCCGATGGCGCTCACCTCGAGGAAGAGCGGGATGACCAGCACGGTGTTGGGGATGACCATGGTGATCAGGGTGACCACGAGAACGGTCTTGCGGAAGCGAAAGCGCAGCCGGGCCAGGGCGTACCCGGCCGGGATGGCCGCCAGCACCGCCAGCAGCGCGCCGCCGACCGACACGAACAGCGAGTTGCCCATCCACTGCACGAAGAGACCGCCGCCGGCCGGGCCGAAGCCGTTGACCTGTGACCAGCTGTAGACGACGTTCTCCCACGACACCCCGCCGAGGCCGAGGAAGCCGTCTGCTCCGGCCTGGACGTTGTCGTTGTCGCGGAAGGCCATGGCGATGAAGCCGACGATCGGCACGATGAACAGCGTGGCGACGAAGAGCATGGTGGCGATCCGGGCGATCCGGCCCGGGGTCCATTTGCTGCTGCCGACGGGGTGTTCCTCGAGATGGGACAGCCGGGGCGGGCGAGTGCTGAGGGTCATTTTTCTTCCTCCCCGAAGAGTCCGCTCTTGAAGACCACGATCAGGCCGATGCCCAGGGTGATCACGAGCAGGATGATCGACATGGCGGCCGCGGCCGGAAAGTTGTAGTTGGAGAACGCGAACGCGTAGCCGAGCTGGGTGGGCGTCCACTGGTCGGGCAGCGCGTTTGACGCCACCTGGTCGAGCAGGTAGGGCTCGAGGAATAGTTGGAAGCCGTAGGCCAGGTTCATCAGGGCGGCGTAGCCGAGCCAGGGCCGGATCATCGGCAGCTTGATGTGCCAGGCCACCTTCCAGGCTCCGGCGCCGTCGAGGCTGGCCGCTTCGAGCACGTCGTCGGGGATGCCGTTCAGCCCGCCGTTGACGATCACGATCCAGGTTCCGACGCCCTGGAAGAAGAGCATCGCGGTGAGGATGAAGGGCAGGTTGCCCGGGGATGCCACGACCGCCTTGATGGTGGTGAGGCCGAGCATGTTCCAGAAGCCCTCGATGGGCGACTGGGCGGGGTTGAGCAGGTAGACCCAGAGCACGAAGTTCGCGATGCCCGCGACCGCGCCCGGCACGTAGTAGAGGAAGCGCATGGTGTTGCCGAACCGGCCGGGGCTGGCGTGCACGAGCAGCGCCAGGCCCACGATGCCGAGCATCATGATCGGCAGCCAGATGATGAGCACCGAGAAGATGTTGGTGAACGTCTGCCAGAAACGAAAGTCGGTGAGGACCGTGACGAAGCTGTCGAAGCCGCCGAAGCCGGCCTCGGGCTGCAGGGGTGTTGGCGCCCGCTGCATGCTGATGGCGAAGGCGTAGACGATGGGGATGATGCCGGCCACGAGCAGGAGGAGCACGTAGGGCGTCAGGAGGGCCCAGGCGCCGCGCACCTCGGTGTGGTGAACGTGGCGCTTCCGCTTGGGCGGGGTGCCGGCTGACGCCGGTGTGGTGCGCGGCCGCATGGGGGATTCGAGTGTGCCTCGGCTCACGGGGGCCTCTTCCTTGAAGCTCTGGGGGTCTGGCTGGGGTGGCCGGGGTGCCGGCCGGGCCTCGGCCACGGGGTGCGTGATCTTCTCACACACCCCGCGGCCGGCGCCGGGGTGTGGCTACTCGGTGGTGACGGTGTAGCCGAACGACTTCGCCTGGTTGTTCAGTTCGGTGCCGAAGGTTGCCCAGGCGTCCTCGATGCTGCCGCCGGACACGAGGGCCGGGGTGATCGTCTCGGCCCAGATGCCGCCGGTGTTGTAGAGCATGTAGGCGTGGTCGCCCTGCACGTAGGTGGTGGCTTCCTTGAACGCCGCGAAGGTGGTGTCGTTGTCGGCGAAGTAGCCCGCACCGGCCTGCTTGGCGATCCAGTCGTCCTGCACCGGGCCGTAGCCGGGCAGTCCGGTCGTGAGGTCGACCTGCCAGGCCGGGTCGGTGGCCACGAAGGTGGCGAACTTGAGGGTGTTCTCGAGCTGCTTGCCGGTGATGTGGCTGGAGACGCCCCACAGGCCGCCGCCCTCGTTGCCCGTCGCCGGGGTGGACTCGCCCTCCCAGGTGAGCGGAGCCACGGCCGACATGTTGCCGGCCGGGATCTTCCAGGTCTGGTTGAACAGGTAGTCGCCCCACCACACGGCGCCGGGGCTCATCACGAGCTCAGGTCCGACGGTGGCGGCGTCGGCGTCGAAGATGCCCAGCGACGAGACGGCCTTGCCCTCGGTGAGGGTGGTCAGCAGGTCCTTGGCCCGCACGCAGTTCGGGTCATCGAGGTTGATGTGCACCTCGGTCTCGCTCACCCGGTCGTTGGTGGGGCATCCGCTGGCCCAGAGGTACCGGTCCGGGGCGTAGGCGTCGCCGAGGAACCCGCTGATCTTGCCGGGGTGTTCGGCGGCGATCTTCACGGCCAGGTCGGCGTATTCCTCCCACGTGGTGGGCAGGGTGTACCCGTTCTCGGTGAAGAAGGTCTTGTTGTACCAGAACACGTCGGGGGCGGCGTCGTTGCGCAGGCACACGATCTTGCCGTCGATGTCGCAGGGGGCGATCACGGCAGGGTCGTAGCCGTCGATCACGTCGGAGAGCGACTCGGTCAGGTCGGCGGTGTAGTTGATCTGCGCCCCGCTCGCCCAGGCGATGTCGTCGTTGGAGGGGAAGAAGATCGCGTCGGGCCAGCCCTTGCCGGCCTGGTTGAACTGCGCGAACTGCTGCTGCAGGGTCTTGCCTCCGACGGTGCCGTCGATCTGCACGTACTCGAAGTCCATGTCGGGGTTGGCAGCTTTGAACGCCTCGGCGGCGGGCACCCGGGGCGGGTCGACCCAGACCGTGACGGCGCCGCCGGTGTCGGTCTGCTCGACCTGGGATGCGGTTCCGTTGCCGCCCGCGCTGCAGCCGGCCAGGGCCACCATCGCGAGCGATACGCCGATCGCGGTCGCCAGCCGGGGGAAACCTCTTTTAGGAACAAATGATGTCTGCACTGACACTCCCTTGTTGGATTGTGTGGTCGAACTGTGTAGTCGGACTGAGTTGTCGAACTGTGTGGAAGAACTCCGACCCGCAACGGGCCCTGATGCCGCCCCGCCGGCCGTGCTCAAACGTTAGCCCAAAACAGCCGCGTGATCAAACGATTGCTCAAGATTTTTTGAAGCGAGGGGAATCCTCGGCATTTCTATCATAGATTGGATGAATAGGCCAGAAAATGGGCAGCAACCATCGATTGCGAGCCGCTAGCGCCATCTTTGTCCTCAGAGATATGACTATTCGACCGTCACTGCGGTCGCGGCAGCCACCCGGGAATCGTCCAACCGGTAGAACTCGCGGGCCGTCTGTCCCCAGACCCTGCCCCGCTCCCGGGGGTCGAGGTCGGCGAGCACGCCGGCCAGGTCGCCGTGCACGGCCGAGTAGCCGCCGAAGAGCACCGAAATGGGCCAGTCACCGCCATACATCAGACGATCCGGAGAGAAGACCTCGAGCACGTGGTCGACCACCGGCCGGAGCTGCTCGGTCGCCGCCGCGGTGCCCGGCCCCGCTGGCGGGTAGAGCCCGGATACCTTGCCGAACACCCGCGGGTTCGCCGCCGCGATGCGGATCAGGCTGCGCCACGGTTCGGGATCGGCATCGCCCAGCGGCGGCTTCCCCAGGTGGTCGATCACGATCCGCAGGCCGGGGTGGCGTTCGGAGAGGATCGGCACGAGTTCCAGATGCCGGGGCAGCACGGCCACGAGGTCGAAGGGCACGTCGGCGGCCTCGAGCAGGGCCAGCCCCTCGTCGACCTCGGGGCGGAGCAGCCAGTCGGGGTCGGGCAGGTCGTGGATGAGCGAGCGCACACCCACGAAGAGCGGGTTCTGCTGCAGCGCGGCGAGCCTGTCGGCCGCCTCGGCGGCGCGGTCCAGCGGCAGCCAGGCCACAACCCCCACCACCGCGTCGTGCTGAGCGGCCACGTCGAACATATAGTCGCTGTCCTCGGCGTTGTCGGCCGATTGCACGAGGACCGTCGCCTGCACACCGCTTGTGGACAGCTGCGGGAGCAGCTCGGCCATCTCGATGGTGCGGTTGATCTGCGGCACGTCGGGCCCCAGCCAGCCGTAGCGGGCCCGGGTGAGGTCCCAGACGTGCTGGTGGGCGTCGATCACGATCGGCGCGGTCACCGGGCCGGCTCCGCCGGCAGCGCCCAGACCAGCGAGATGCCGGTGTCCGAGCCCGAATAGTCGTCACCGACCTCGAGCAGTTCGTCCATCCGCGCCTGCCAGGGGATGTTCGCGGGGTGGTCCCGCAGGAACGCCCGCATGGCGGCGTAATCGTCGCACTCCACCAGGTGGAAGAGCTCCCGGCCGGATCGGTAGATGGTCCAGCCGTGCACGCCCGCGTCCCGTAGGGCCGCATCGAGCTCGGTGGGGATCACGGCATGGATGCGGTCGTAATCCGCTTCCTTGCCGGCCAGGAGCCGGGTATGCAGGGCAACTGTCGTCATGGCAAAAACTCCTATGTTCTTGTTCGAGGCGGTGCGGTGGCGCAGGTTCGGTGCGAGATGCAGGGGGGGGCGAATGGCTGGTTGGGGTGGCTGGCCGACTGGTCAGCGGGACGGCGGCGCGGTGGACTCGCGCAGGATCAGCTCCGGCGGCCGGTCGTCCACCACGATGTCGGCCACCTCGCGGCCGAGCAGGCGATCGTGGATGGCCCGGAAGCCGCGCCGGCCGAGGTCGTAGAGCGGCATCTTCACCGTCGTCAGCGGGGGCCAGCTGTTCTCCACGGTCCAGGCGTCGTGCATGGCGGCCACGGAGAGGTCTTGGGGCACCCGGATGCCCAGGGTGCGGGCGGCCGAGAGCACGCCGATCGCGGCGTTCACATTGGCCACGAACACCGCAGTGGGCGGGTCAGGCGTGGCCATGATCGTCTCGAGACCGCGCTTGCCGTCCTCGGGTGCATAGCCGAGATCGAGGAGGTGGTCCGGGCGGGCCGTCAGACCCGCGTCGGCGAGGGTGGCGAGGAACCCGGCCCGGCGCTGCTGGGCCGTGTAGCTCGACGGCGAACCGCCGACCAGACCGATGCGGCGGTGGCCGAGGTCGATCAGATGCTGGGTGCCCAGTCGTGCTCCGAGCGCGTCCTGCAGGGCCACCGACCCGGAGTGGCCGGGTTCGATGGAGTTGATGAACACCACCGGGGCCGGCCCATCGACCAGTTGCTGCACGTCGGCGGGCGTGACCGTGTCGGCCAGCTGCACCAGCAGGCCGTCCACCCTTCCCTCGCCGATGAGCTTGCGGATCGTGTCGCCGCCGGGTTGCATGCCCTCGGCCCGGCCCAGCAGCACCAGGTAGTCGTTGGCCAGCGCCTCGTCCTCGACGCCCTCCATCAGCTCGGTGAACACGGCGTTGGTGAGGTCGGGCACGATCAGGGCGATGACGTTGCTGCGGGCCAGTTTGAGCGCGCGCCCGGCGAAGTTGGGCCGGTAGTCCAACTCGGCGGCGATCTCCTTGATGCGCTGCCGGGTGTGCTCGCTCACCCGGGCGGATGGCGCGTCGCTGAGTACCCGGGACACGGCCGAGACCGAGACGCCCGCACGGGCCGCAACGTCGCTGAGAGTAACCATAGGCTCAGTGTAGGCGGGCCCTACGGGCGCTTTCCCACCAGGTAGAGGTGGGTGAGAACGAGCACCACCTCGCCGTGCTGATTGGTCACGGTGACCAGTTCGTGCACGTATCCGCTCTGCTCGGGGCGCCGCTGGTGGTCGCTCTTCTCGCTGATCTCGGCGGTGACGGTGATGGTGTCGCCGATGAAGACCGGCTTGATGAAGCGCACCCGGTCGTAGCCGTAACTCATGGCCTGCGGGTTGATGTCGCCGGCGGTCATGCCCACCGCCACCGACATCACCAGGGTGCCGTGCGCGATGCGCTGGCCGAACGGTTGGGTCTTGGTCCACTCGGCGTCCATGTGGTGCGGAAAGAAGTCGCCGGTCTGGCCGGCGTGCATCACCACATCCGTTTCGGTTATCGTGCGGCCCACGGAGGCGCGGCTCTCGCCGACGCCGTAGTCCTCGAACCAGCGGTCGATGGTGTGCATGGGGATCCTTCGGTCGGGGCGGGGTCGGGTGTCGGTGCGGAATCAGTCGGCGAGCAGGTCGGCGGCGGCATCGTTGAGGCGCCGCACCAGGGTGGCGTCGCTGAGCTCGCCCCGCAGGGCCTGGGTCACCAGGGGTGACATCGAGTCCTGGTAATCGATGTACCCGGTGGACCGCGGGCGCAGGTACGCGCCCTCGAGGGTGGCCCGGGTGCCGCGGAAGAAGTCGAGCGAGTCGGCGTTGAGCCTGTCGTCGGTCCACGCCGCCGCGTTGCCTGGCTGCCCGCCGCCGTCGTAGTACACCCCGGTCTGACTCGCGGCCGACGACACCCAGAAGGCGAAGGCGCGGGCCTCGTCGAGGTGGCTGGAGCGGGCGGAGACCGCGATGCCCGCCCCGCCGAGCAGCGACCCGGTGACGCCGGCGGCACCGCGCGGGATGTCGGTGTAGCGCAGCCGGGCCGGCCGGAAGCCGGCTCGGGAGTAGTTGGTGTACCCGAACGCGAGCGGCGCGTAGAGCCAGCGGTCGTCGGTGCTGAGCATCTCGGCGACCTCGATGGGGTTCTGGCCGAGGTTGACCTCGGGCACGAGGGCCGCGATCTCGCGCAGGCGCTCGAGCACGGGCAGCAGTTGCTCGGCCGGAAGGAACTCCCCCGGCACGACGGCCGGCGGGGTGGCGGCGTTGGCGGCCATGGTCACCAGGCTGGAGAACGAGTCGATGGGCTTGAGCGGCCAGAGCACCCGGCCCTCGCGGGCGAGTTCGAGCACGGCGCCCCACTCCCGCGGCGGCTCGGCCAGCAGGTCGGGGCGGTACACCGACACCTGGGCGGCGGCGTCGCTGGCCAGGGCGTACTGGTGTCCCCGGTGCGCGTAGCTCTCGTGCGAGCGCCCCACGGACTGCCCGGCCAGCTCGGCCAGCTCGGCGTCGAAGCCCACGCCGTCGAGCCGGGCGAAGTGGCCGCCCTCCGCGGCCTCGGGAATGTGCGGGTGGTCGATCACGAGCAGGTCGTAGTCGGCGGCGAGGCGCTCGATGGGCGCATCCGCGAACGCCTGCAACGAGCGGTACTCCCACTGGATGCTGGTGCCCGGCACCAGCTCGGCGTACTGACGGGCGGCGGCGACCATGCAGTCGTAGCCGCGGGGGTGCTCCCAGGTGATACCGCGCAACACGCTCATACCGGCTCCTCCGCGAAGAATTCGGCGCGCACGGCGGCATTGTGTTGGCCGAGCCGGGGTGCCGGCCGGCTGCTCGTGAGGGTGTGCCCGTCGATGCGGATGGGGCTGCGGGTGGTCGCCAGGTCGAGCCGGGCGCCGTCCAGGGTGTCGCCGGCGGCGCGGCTGATCTGCTGGGTCATGCCGATGGCGGCGAAACCGTCGTGCTGCACGAGCTGTTCCAGGGTGAGCACCGGGGCACACCAGACGTCTGAGGAATCGAGGATGTCGAGCCAGTGCTGGGTGCTGTCGGTGGCGAACCGCTCGGCGAGCAGCTCCTCCACCCGCTCCTGCTGCACCCACGCGTCGGCGGGGTCGGCCAGGTCGACCAGTTCCACCAGGCCGAGCAGCTCGCCGAGCTTGGGCAGCGGGTTCATGGCGATGGCCAGGTAGCCGTCGCTGGTGGGATAGGTGCCGTAGGGGGCGGCGAGGAAGGCGTGGCCGGAGTGCCGGCCGCCGCGGGTGACGCTCACCGTGCTGTCGTTGAGGTGGGTGCTCAGCAGTTCGAACTGCAGGTCGAGCATGGCCTCGAGCAGGCTGGTCTGGGCGTGGCCACCGAGGCCGGTGCGCTCGCGGCGGAGCAGCAGGGCGGTCACGCCCTGGGCGATGTGGCAGCTGGTGAGGTGGTCGGCGATCGAGAGCCCCACCGGCACCGGGCCGTCGTCGTGCGACCCGCTGAGCCAGGGGATGCCGGAGATGGACTGGGCGAGCAGGTCCTGGCCCGGCCGGTCCTTCCAGGGTCCGTCGTCGCCGTAGCCGCTGGCGCTGCCGTAGACGATGCGGGGGTTGATCGCCTTGACGGACTCGTAGTCCAGGCCGATGCGCTCCATCACGCCGGGCCGGAAGTTCTGGATGATGACGTCGGCCTGCGCCACGAGCCGCTTGACCCGCTCGAGGTCGTCGGCGTTCTTGAGGTCGGCCGTGATGCCCTCTTTATTGCGATTCATGGCGTGGAACGAGATCGTGTCGCCGTCGGCGGTGCGGCCGGCGAAGGCGAGGGTACGTCCGATGTCGCCGGTCTGCGGGCGCTCGATCTTGATCACCCGGGCGCCGAGGTCGGCCAGCCGCATCGCGGCGACGGGGCCGGCGAGGAACTGGCTGAAGTCCAGCACCAGGATCCCCTCGAGAGGTTTGACCACCTCATCGTTCATAGTGTCTCCAGCCTGTGGAGGGCTCGCGGAAGCAGACACCCGGCGGGTGCGCTTCGTTGCGAAAGCCCGTTGCTCAATCGTTTGTTCAGATCGTAGTCGCACCTGTAGCCTCGAAGCAATCATTGTCGGGGCGAGAATATTCATCCGACCTATTCCCGTTGAATGGGCTAGCCTGAAAGTCGCCCAGACCCCGAGGATCAAAGGAGATCTTGTGTTCACTGCCAGTTACGTCGGCAACCAGACCATTGATGTGCGCGAGGCCGAGCCTGCAGCGCCGGCCGCCGGCATGGTTCAGATCAAGGTGGCCTACGCGGGCATCTGCGGCACCGACCTGCACATCCTGCACGGCCACATGGACCAGCGGGTGACCACGCCCGCCATCATCGGCCACGAGATGAGCGGCACCATCGCCGCCGTCGGCGACGCTGTGCAGGGCTGGAGCGTGGGCGACGCCGTGACCGTGATGCCGCTGGCCTGGGACGGCACCTGCCCGGCCTGCCTGGCCGGCAACGAGCACATCTGCCAGAACCTCGATTTCATCGGCATCGACTCCCCCGGTGCGCTGCAGGAGTACTGGAACGTACCCGCCGAGGTGCTCGTGGCGCTGCCCGCCACTCTGCGCCTGGACCACGCGGCCCTGGTGGAGCCCGTGGCCGTGTCGGTGCACGACGTGCGCCGATCCGGCCTCGTGCCCGGCGAGAAGGCCGTCGTGATCGGGGGCGGCCCCATCGGCGTGCTCATCGCCACGACGGCCCGCGAGTTCGGCGGCGAGGTCGTGGTGATCGAGCTGGATGCCGCCCGCAGGCAGGCCATCGCCGACCTCGGTTTCGAGGTGCTCGACCCCCGCGCCGTCGACCAGGTGGCCTGGGTCACCGAGTGGACCGGCGGCGGCGGCGCCGATGTGGTGTTCGAGGTCTCCGGCGCCGCGGCCGCGGTGCTGGGCGCCACCGACCTGGCCCGGGTGCGGGGGCGCCTGGTGATCGTCGCCATCCACCCCGACCCGCGGCCGGTGAACCTGCAGCGGGTGTTCTGGCGGGAACTGACCATCATCGGCGCCCGGGTCTACCAGCGGGCCGACTACGAGACCGCGGTGGAGTTGCTCACCCGCGGCGTGATCCCGGCCGACCTGATGATCACCCGGATCGAACCGATCACCCGCACCGCCGCCGCCTTCGAGGCGCTGGCCAGCGGCCAGGCCATGAAGATCCTCATCGACTGCCAGAGCGAGGCCCGCGCATGAGCACCTCACCCTTCGACCTCACCGGCACTCTCGCGGTGGTCACCGGCGCCAAGCGCGGCATCGGTTTCGCCATGGCCGAGGCCCTCGCGGCGGCCGGCGCCGACATCATCGGGGTGAGCGCCACGCTCGAAGCCTCCGGCAGCGCCATCGAGCAGCGGGTCACCGCGCTCGGCCGTTCGTTCACGGCGCGCGCCGTGGACTTCGCCGACCGGGCCGCCGTGCTCGAGTTCGCCGGCTGGTTGGAGGGGCTCGAGCGGCCCGTCGACGTGCTGGTGAACAATGCCGGCACCATCGAGCGGGCGCCGGCGGCGGTGCATCCGCTGGACTCGTGGGACCGGGTGCTCGAGGTGAACCTGTCGAGCCAGTTCGTGCTCAGCCAGGCCGTGGGCCGCAGCATGCTCGCCCGCGGGCGCGGCAAGATCATCTTCACGGCGTCGCTGCTCAGCTTCCAGGGCGGCGTCACCGTGCCCGGTTATGCCGCATCCAAGTCGGCCATCGCCGGCCTCACCCGGGCGCTGTCCAACGAATGGGCCGGCCAGGGCGTGACCGTGAACGCCATCGCGCCCGGCTACATCGCCACCGACAACACCCAGGCGCTGCAGGATGACGCCGACCGGTCGCGGTCGATCCTCGAGCGCATCCCGGCGGGCCGTTGGGGCCGCGCCGACGACCTGGGCGGGGCCACGGTCTTCCTGGCCAGCAGTGCCGCCGACTACGTGTCGGGCATCGTGCTGCCGGTTGACGGCGGTTGGCTGGGCCGGTGACCGGCGTGCTCGACCGGCTCGCGGTCGCGCGCATCGTGCCGGTGATCGTGCTCGACGACGCGGCCGACGCCGGGCCGCTGGCCGACGCGCTCCTGGCCGGCGGCATCGACTGCGCCGAGATCACCCTCCGCACCCCGGCCGGCCTGGCCGCCGTGCAGGCGTTCGCGCACCGTGACGACATCCTCGTGGGCGCAGGCACCGTGCTCACGGCGGCGCAGACCGACGAGGCCGTGGCCGCGGGAGCCCGGTTCGTGGTGAGCCCCGGGCTCGGGCTCGATGTGGTGCACCGCGCGCAGCGCCGCGGGGTGACGGTGCTGCCCGGTGTGGCCACGGCCACCGAACTGCAGGCCGCAGCGGCCGCCGGCCTCGGCGCGGTCAAGTTCTTTCCGGCCGGGGCGCTCGGCGGTCTGGGCATGCTCAACGCCCTGGCCGGCCCGTTCCCCGGCATGCGCTTCATGCCCAGCGGCGGGGTCACGGCCGAGAACGCCGCCGACTACCTGGCGCATCCGTCGGTCTTCGCCGTCGGCGGCAGCTGGATGGTGCCGCGCGCGTTGATCGGCGCCGGCCGGTTCGCCGAGATCACCGCGCTCTGCCGCCGCACCGTCGACGCCCTGGCGGTGCCCCGTGGCTGAGCGCACCGGCCGGGTCGTGACGCTCGGCGAGACCATGGCGCTGCTCCGCGCCGAGACGCCGGCGCCGCTCGCGCACGTGCACGAGCTCGCGCTGGGCATCGGCGGCGCCGAGAGCAACCTGGCGATCGCGCTGGCCCGGCTCGGCACCCCGGTCAGCTGGGTGGGCCGGGTGGGTGCCGACAGCCTGGGCGAGAAGGTGCTGCGCGAGCTGCGGGCCGAGGGGCTGGACGTACACGGCACGGTCGACACGGAGGCCCCCACCGGGCTCATGATCAAGGAGCGCCGCACGAGCGACACTGTCAAGGTCTGGTACTACCGGTCCGGCAGCGCCGGCAGCCGCCTGACGCCGGCGGATGTGGCGCCCGGCCTCATCGAGGAGGCCGCCCTGCTGCACGTGACCGGCATCAGCCTCGCCCTCTCCGACAGCGCACGGGACACGGTGCTGTCCGCCGTGGCCCGCGCCCGGGCGGCCGGGGTGCCCGTGTCGTTCGACGTGAACCATCGGGACTCACTCTGGCGCGGCCGGGATGCCGCCGCCGCCTACCGTGAGGTCGCCGCAGCCTCGTCGATGGTCTTCGCCGGCGAAGACGAAGCCCGGCTCCTCACCAGCGCCGACGAGACCGCCTCAGCCGCCGACCTCGCCCGGTCGATCGCCGCGCTCGGCCCCGACCAGGTGCTCATCAAGCTCGGCGCCGAGGGCTGCCTCGCCCTAGTCGACGGCACCGAGCACCGTCAAACCGCCGTTCCGGTGCGGGTGGTGGACACCGTGGGAGCCGGTGACGCGTTCGTCGCCGGGTACTTGGCCGAACTGGTGGTCGGCCTGCCCGTGGCCGAGCGGTTGCGTACCGCGGTGACCACCGGCGCATTCGCCTGCCTCACCCCGGGCGACTGGGAGGGCATGCCGCGCCGCCACGAACTCGCCCTGCTGCACCAGAGCGAGCCGGTGACCCGCTGAGCTTCAGATACGTTGGCTCGAGGCATCCGGATCGGAGACCGCTGTGAGGTCTGGACCTTCTGCCGAAAATAATGATTATGTCAGTTTTGACGAAGTCGCAACGGTCAGCTGGCGACAACTCCGGCGCCGAGCAGTCCGGAGACGACGTTTCCCGAGGAGAGCACAGCGTCGCGCAGCTTGGCATCGTATGCCGCAGTTCGTCGCGCCGTAAGGTACCCGATGCATAATGCGCCGATCCACTGACCGCCGAGAAGGCCGCGGTCGCTGAGTATCTCGAGTGGCAGCTCGGTAAGACCTCAGCGAGGAAGCTCGTGGCGAAGCACGTTGAGAAGATCATTACCGAGAACATCACGGTGATCGCTACGAAGCCTGGAACAAGGCAAGGACCGCGAAGCCGGTGATGCCTTCCCTTCGTGACGTTTTCTAGATAATGTCAGATCGCAGTTTGTTAAATCGATTTAATCAATGGATTGGATAGCGCATGAGACAACGAAGACTCGCTGCAACAATGGTCAGTTTGGCTTTGATCACTGCCAGCCCGCTAGTCGGCCCTTTTTCCGCAGGAGGTGAAACCACCCCAGCATCGACTGCGATATCGGACTCCTCCCCGCTGGACATCACCGATCGCGACGACATGGTTTCGATCCTCTACTCGGTATGGTTCAATCCCGTCGTTCCCAGCTCCGGAACTCCAAACCCACCAGACATCAGTGCGATTTTCAACGCCGCCAACTCAGCGGGATTGGTCCCAAGCTGGGGGCCATTAGGTGCATTTCACTATTGGGGTCAGCCCGCTGGCGGCTATTACCGCTCCGATGATCGCGCGGTCATCCGCCGACACATGGCGCAGCTGGAATCGGCGGGTGTGGACTTCATCATTGTCGACAACTCAAACGCCGACAGCACCTGGCCCTCGGCCTACTACGACCAGCTGTTCCTCGACCCCGTTCGAATTCTGCTCGACGAGATGCTGACAATGCGCGCCGAGGGGCTAGACACTCCTCACGTGGTCTTCTGGAACAGGACCAGCTCGGCTGAACCGGACCCGGCATTCGCAGGGATCGGGATTCGAGACGAGTTCTACGCTCCAGGCACGTATGACGAGCTGTTCGTTGAATGGGGTGGGAAACCGCTGATGCTGGCTACAGATGTAGTGCCAACGAGCCTGGCAACCACCTTCACCCAAAGAAAGATGTGGGGTCTGCAGCCATCTCTGGGGTCAAGTGAGTGGTCTTTCCTCCAGCCGCATCCGCAGCAGGTGGCGATGACAGGAGGAATGCCAGAACAGGTGACCGTTGCCACCGCGTTCCAGGAAAGCTATATGTCACATCCGTTAACCGCGACGCCCCGACGAGGGGGGACAACCTTCGCGAGTCAGTGGCAACGAGCATTCGATGTGCGTCCGAAAATCGTCACTGTCACGTGGTGGAATGAGTGGATCGCGCAACGGTTCGAGAACGGGTCCGGTCAGACCCAGTTCGTTGACAACTTCACGAACGAGTACAGCCGCGACATCGAACCATCATCGGGCCCGTTGGGATCTCGATATCTCGACTACCTGACTGATTACATAACGGCCTACAAGGCACACGACCCTTTCCCGCTTGGTCTCGTCGATTCGCAAGTGCCTCTCGGCGGCTTCGAAACCGGGAGCGAAGGATGGTTGCCAGGAAGCGGAACCGCGACCGCAACCTCGGTCTTCCCCTCCTCACCCGCTTCGATTCCTGCCGCTTCAACGGGGGCAAAGCTGCTTTCTGCAGAGTCCTCAGCTGTCGCTGGCGCGACTTGGCGAAAGGTCATCCGCACCTTTGAGCGACCGGTCGACGCCTCCCAGCACAGATATCTTCGACTCAGTCTGGATCATTGGGGCGGTGCACCCGGTGCCACGGACTACGAAGCCGTAGTGACCGTCCGAGCTCAAGATGGGTCGTCACGCACCGTGACGGTGCTATCTCCTGGTGGATCCTGGCAGTCAATCTCGATCGACCTTGTCGGCTGGTCGGCTCGAAACAAGGTGACCGAGATCGAGATCGGTTTCCGTGCCGTCGGTTCAACCGCTCCCTGGGTCTCGAAGTTCTTCGTTGACGATGTGCGATTCACGGTGACCTGACCCGGGACGGCGCGGCGTCATTCGCGCATGCGCCATCCCGATACGCACAATTGCCCGGCCTCTCCTCGATGGGCTCCAAGGGGAGAGGCCAGGCGATCAGCACTGAAGTGTCCAGTTGTGATCAACTGGATATTGTGAGGTCTCGCCGCATCGGATAGGCATCCATCGCACCCACGTGCGAAACCGCGTGCGCAGCAACATGATTTGCGAACCGCGCGGCGTGACGCAGCAACACCCCCTCTAGGAGGGCCACCGCTAACCCGCCCACAAATGCATCCCCCGCCCCAGTCGTGTCGGCGACGGACACCTGCTCCGCCGCGATCTGAACAATGCCGGATGAGTCCCCGACGATGACTCCATCGCCTCCGCGCGTGATGACAACCGCCGGACAGAACCCAAGCAGATACTGCAACACGACCTCAATGCTGTCGCTGTTCGCACACCCAAATTTCGTCGCCAGCCCCCTGGCCTCTCCTTCGTTGACCACGAGAGGGTCGACCGCTCCTAACGAGGCAGCAGCGACCGACTGGACGGGAGCGAGGTTCAGCAATACTCGGGCACCTAGTGTTTTCGTGCTTTCGATCACGCTTTGCGTACATAGCTCAGACAATTCGCCCTGCAGAACGACCAGGTCTCGCGCCCCCATCACCTCTGCCGCACGAGTCGCGATCGTCGGATCGGCGTGGTTAGCACCTGAGTCAACAACGATCAGATTTTCACCAGATTTTCTCGACGACAACGACAGCGCCTCCAGTGAAGCTTGCCGCATAACGCCGAACTCCAGCAGAATTGACGCCCTCACGAGCCAGTCGCTCGATGGCGCTTTCTCCGGGGAGATCGGCTCCCACCGATGCAACCATCACCACTTGCGCGCCTAGCCTGCTTGCCGCGACCGCTTGATTGGCCCCTTTCCCTCCCAGTTGCATGCGCCGGTCTCGACTCAGCACAGTTTCTCCGGGTTGAGGCAAGCTCGAGACGACGTACACCTCGTCCTGATTGATCGATCCTACGACCACGATCCTGGGGATCGCGTTCACTGCTGCACCGGTGCGTCGACCAGCGGGAGAGCGAAGGTAAACACATGTGAGCCACTGCCCACCTGGATCTCTTCGCCGGGAAGAACTACCGTCGCGCGACAGCCTGGTGGCACTTCCACCGAAAGTTCTACACCGGACTGTTCGTTGCGGGCCCATTCACTTCGAATTAGACCTCGGGTCGACTCAAACCCTGCAGAGACGCGCTCGAGCTTGTCCGTGAAATGTGGCCTGATCCTGAGTTCACGGAATCCGGCATCGTCCGAAGCTTGGTCGATGCCGGCGGCGCCACGGTACAGCCATTCGCCCACCGAACCGAGTGAGTAGTGGTTGAACGAGTTCATTGCAACTGTCTGAAAGCCCCGATGTTCAGTCCAACCATCCCATCGTTCCCATATCGTCGTCGCACCGTGCTTGATCGAGTAGCCCCAGGACGGATACTCCTCTTGAAGAAGGACCGCGTAGGCCAAGTCGGCTCTTCCATGCTCTGCGAGCACGGGGCATAGGAGAGCGACTCCGAGGAAGCCGGTCGTCAACCTTCGGTCGCGTCCCTCGAGATCCTCAACGAGCTGACCGAGCACGAATGGAACCAACTCCTCCGGGAGAAGGTCCCAGGCGAGCGCCATCAGGCATCCGGTCTGCGTTGGCTCGGCAAGTCCTGTCGAGACCACGAAGGTGTTCTGGAACCCAGCCCTAGCTCGTTCTGCCCGCTCACGGAAAGTCTCCGCCAGACTCAATGCCCCGACAGCATCAGCGGCCCGACCGGCTAGTTCAGACACACGAGCGAAGTATGCAGTCGCAACAAGAGTTTTGGAGGTGTCTGCATCCACAGATAGCCAGTCTCCGTAGTTGTTGCCAAGCCTTGCGTCCCACACCCCTTCCGGAGCACGCTCCGCGACGTAGTCGCTCCACAGCCTCATGCTCTCAAGGGAGTCTTCTAGAACCTTGACGTCCCCGCCAGCTCGGTAGATTGCCCACGGCACAAGCACTGCCGCATCTCCCCATGCAGGAGCACCCCAATCAAAGATCGATGTCGAGGGTGGGACTGGGATAACGTCGGGTACAGACCCATCAGTTCGCTGGGCGCTGCGCAGGTCGATGAGCCATCGCTCCAAGAACGTCGATGCATCAGAGTTGAATAGTGCTGTCGGCGCAAATATCTGCGTATCGGCAGTCCACCCCAGTCGCTCGTCACGTTGAGGACAATCCGTGGGAACGCTTACAAAATTGCCCCTCTGCCCCCACCGGATGTTGCTATAGAGCTGGTTGATAAGCGACGAAGAGGACTCGAACGATCCGGTGGTTGGGAGATCCGACCCTATAACTATCGCCTCGACATCGTCTGCCGTTATGCCCCCAGCGACACCCTCAATGGAGGCGTAACGGAAGCCATGGACCGTGTGCCTCGGCTCAAATTCAATTTCGCCCTCACCACTCGCACCGATGGCCACGATGTCAGTCGCCTCCGCGGTCCGGAGGTTCGCGGTATATACGGAGTCTCCGTCGAGCATTTCGCCATGCCGAATACGGACGATCGTCCCGACCTTCTGGTCTCGCAGTCGGATGCGTACGCGGCCAACAAGATTCTGACCAAAGTCCGCCACCCAGGCGTCGCCGTTCGCGGTCACGCTTACGGCGCTGAGCACATCCAGTTCGCGAACCCGTGGGCCTGAAGCGACCGCCAGCATAGATGTATCTTGAGCTAGCACCACCGCAGGCCGCCAGCCGCTTGAGTCATAGCCGGGTCCCGACCATCCCAGCGTTTCGAGGCCGAGGTCATGATATTCACCCATCAAAAGGTCTGCTACAACAATGTGACCAGGTTGCTCGGTCCATTCGCCGTCGGACTCAATACGCTTGCGCGATCCGTCTTCGAAAGTGAGATCGAGCGTCGCGGTGAACTGCGGCGCGACCCCATACTGCTGTGCGTGGTTTCGTGTGTCAAAACCTAAATAGCCACTCCACCACCCATCGGACACCTCGGCCGCGAGCACATTCTCCCCCTTGCGAAGAAGAGACGTGACGTCATGGGAATCGACTTCGATTCGTGTCTGATAGTCGGTCCATCCTGGAGCAAGCTCGTGATCGCTCACCCTTGTCCCATTCACCAAACTTCGATGAACACCGCGCGCAGAGACATGAAGAACACCGAAAATGGGGATCTCGGCCAGGATGAATGACCGCCTCAGCTGAAGCGCTGGTTGTGAGTACATCGTTTGCCAGCTGCGACCTAAATCGAGCGGGACTCCCACGTTTGTTCCCGCCGCGGCCGGCTCGGGATTGCGGCCTATCCATGCAGCTGACCAGGTATCGATATCCGGTCCCGTAATGAAGCAAAGGCTCTCGCCGGTACCGTCTTCCCCCAGATCGTCCCGAATCTCCAGCGCGGCGACGTAGGAGTCGCCTGCAGCCAACGGGATGGTCTCTTCAAGTGCTACCTCGTCGGTTTCGATCCATCCGCTCGTCCATGTCTTACCCGTCCCCGCAGAGAGTGATTGAGATTGGCCAATAGTTATCCGAAATGCTCCCTGGTTTGCACCGGGCCGCTTGCCGCGAAGACGCCAACGGAACCGCAACTGCAATCCGTCCGCCGTTTGCCGGTGAAGTCCGTCGACGGATAGTGAGTACGCGGTGAGCATGATTTCCTTTTCATAAACATGGCCGGTGTTAGTGGGTCAAGCGATTAAATCGTTTTATATCGGTGGTTCGCAGATGCTGCAATACGGTTCATCACCGTCAATTGGCGTCAGCTCACCTCGGGTGCTCGATAGCAGGCATCTCGCCGAGCGGCTACCTCCGAGTTGAACTCCGCACAACCAGCTCGGGGCGGAAAACAACCTGATGACGCGCTGATGAAGGAGCATCGAAGCGCTCGAAGAGCAGGTCGATCGCGGTCTGGCCCATCCGTCGGGCCGGCTGCCGGACCGAGCTAAGGGGGACTGTTGCCACACTCGCGATCTCAATGTCGTCGTAACCGATCACTGCAACGTCGTTCGGCACACTCACGCCGTGCTGGGCGAGCGCCTGCAAGACACCAAGGGCAATCATGTCGGTGCCAGCAAAGACGCCGTCGAACCCGCCTTCGCGAGTGAGTTGTTCTCCTGCCGCCCGCCCCGCGGTCATCGTGGTGTCGCTTCGCGATGTGAAACACGATGCGCCCGGAACTCGGTCGATCTCTTCCTTCGCCCCTAACTCGCGCTCGTCGAACGAGCGCACTCCAGTCGGACCGGGAAGGACAAGAATCCGGCGGCAGCCGATCTCAAGCAAGTGGCGTGCAGCTATTCGTCCCCCCTCGAAGTCGTCGCCAGATACGGAGGAGATGTTGGCGTCAGAGGGGGGCGGGTCGAGAAGGACCACCGGAATCCCGCGGAGTTTTAGCCGCTCCAACGAGTCCTGGGGAAGCCCATTGGGCTGAAGGAGAATACCTTTCACCCGCTGCTCTTCGAACAACTCCAAATAGCCGCGCTGCTTGTCGGGTGACCGGTTGGTTGTCGCGATCAGCAGCGAGAAACCTCGCCCACTCGCGTGTTCCTCTGCTCCCTCAGCGAGCGAGGCAAGAAACGGGCTCCCCAGGTCGTGCAAGACGAGACCGATGGTGCTACTCGAACCCACGCGCAGCTGGCGTGCGGCCCCGTTGGGTACGTAGTTGAGTTCTGCAACGGCATCCATGATTCGGGTAATCGTTTCGGCCGCCACGACATTAGGACGATTGAAGGCGTTCGAAACGGTGCCCGGTGACACTCCCGCGAGACGCGCGACCTCTGCCAGTTTGGTGTCTTTCACAAGTGGCCACCATACCCGAGAGACGAACTGCGGCTACTCGCCAATAGGTCATCGATTTTGGCGGATGTGGTCGCGGGATCGCTAAGAGGGAGCATTATGCGATGCGGCCCCACGGCAGTGAATTCGAAGGTGTCAACGCCATCGGCATCGATGCTCACCCGACACGGCTCACTCCAGACATACGTCTCGGTTTCCGAAGCAACGAGGACGGTGAGCGGATCCCAGCTATCTCGTCCACCCTCTCCACTGTTGTAGGTCGCGTAAGCAAAAGCGACCGGATGGTTGGGGCCAAGCACGGAGGAAAGATCGGAGCCTGTGATGAGTCCAGCGGCTACTTCGAACCCGACAAAGTCGACGCTCACTGGCCAGTCCTCCAGAAAACGATGCGTTAGCGCGACATGGCCCACGAAATTAAACTCGCGCCCCTGAGGAAAGACTCCTCCCATCACCACGGTTCGCCTGACGGCCAAGCGGATCAGCTCACGACCAGTTTGCGGGGCGATGTCATCGGCCTCGCTGTCGAGTAGTGCCATGAGGTTATCAAAGAACCCGATCGATACCAGGGTGAGCGAGGCTGGCTCAGCTTGAGAGAGAAGGCGCCGATAGAGTGCCACAGCGGGTTCGGTTGGCAGGTCCACGGCTGCACCGAATCTGGCGACGAGAGCCATCGCATACTCGGGATCGGGGACTGCGTCATTCGTCTGCGGGAGCACACCTATCGGTAGACGGCGACCGGCCCAGCGATTGACAATGTCAATGGCAGGTGCTCCCCATTCGCTTGGCGTGTTGAGCATAACGGCGAGGACGTTCAGATCTCCGCGGTCCGCAAGTGCGTGCGCCACTGCGAGGGCTCCGACATCGTCCACATCCATGTGGAAATCAGTGTCGATAATGACTCTTGCTGGCATTGTTTCAGTCTCCAGGTAGTGGGGTGTAGGCCCAGATGCTCGGCCCACACCCCGGACTTCAGTTCTGGGCCCAGTCCTCTGTCCATCCTCCATCAGCTGCGAGCTCGTGAGCCCACAGGATGAAGTCGGCTTTCAGTTCCTCAAGCTGCTTTGCCTCGGTCTTGGTTCCTAGGAGGAACCCGCTGAAGTCAGGGAGGCCGCCTTGAGCTTTCGAGCTAATACCGATGTCCTTGACAACGGGAGTTAGAGCCCATTCGCCAGATGTGAGCCCCTCAAGACCAGGTGCTTCGACGGTGTCATTGGTCGAAGGGATTCCGCCGGATGAGTCAAGCCACCCCTGCGCGTTCGGGGACGTGATGAACTGCATGAATTTTACTGCGGCGTCCAGCTTGTCCCCCTTGGTCGTGGCGGGAATCATGTAGCTGGTGCCGCCGGGAGCTGCACCGAAGCGCGACGGGGTGCCGTCGGAGTAGGTCGAGTCCTCCTTAGATACGTCAGGGAACCCGAAGGTGCCCCATTCCCAATCGACTACGTCAAGTGCCGGCGCGGAGAAGTTGGAACCCCACGCGATTGCTGCACGCCCGCTGAGGAAATCCTCTGCACCGTGGAAAGCGCCCCCACCGTTGATTCCTGACCAGTTCGGCGTCATGCAAGCGTCGTATACCTCCTTCAACAACCGGAGGCTCTCACCAAACTCTGGTGTCGTCGTCGGGTCAAGCTCGCCAGTGAGGTACGCCATTGCCAGGCTCTTCTGTGTGACTTCGGCAGCGGTTCCCGGATTGCCCTCCGCATCAAACTGGTTGAGCTTGTTCTGGTACTTGTCAAGCAGCGCGGAGCTGATCGTGTTGAAGATCCACGTCGACGTGAGCGGTCCGCGATCTGCAGCAATACCGTCGTAACCGGCGTCCTTCAGCTTCGCGCAACCTTCAACCAAATCTCCGACAGACTCGAAAGGTGCCGTTACTCCGGCGGCCTCAAGGGCATCCGCGTTGTAGAACATACCGGCAATCACGAGGTTGAACGGAACCCACTCGAAATTTCCCGCGGCATTCCGAGCACGCGTGGCCGACTCGCCGAAGTAAGCCTGGCTAAATCCGTCAATCCAACGCTCGTTGCCCTCGACGTAAGGATTCGGCTCGTTGAGGTACTCATCGAGCGGCACGATCTGCTCGGGGCTATGTGGTGCCTGATTGAAGACTAGTTCGGGGGCTGTCCCTGCTGACAATTGAGTCGACAGCGTCTGAGACCAGTCCGCTCCTGGCAACACGTTCGTCTTGACGCGAATTCCTGGGTTTGCCTTTTCGAAGTCGGCGATCAGCTGGTCCCAGCCAGCGCCGAAGGTCGTGGTCTCCGAATTCCACTGATTTGGGCCCGCGACCGTGATTTCTACGGACCCATCTGCAGGGGTTCCTGAAGCGCAGCCCGCGAGAAGGAGGGAGGAAACGCCGAGTAGTGCAATTCCGGCGAGAGCGGGTGTTCTTTTATACATCGTGTGTCCATTCTTGCTAAGGGGCGGGTGCCGTGAATCCGAGCCGCGTCAGTGCGACCCAGGTAGCCCTCCCTGTACTCCCGCCAGGAAGTACTTGGAAAGGAAGGTGAAAAGCAGAAGGAGAGGCAGGCTTGCCAGCAAATAGCCAGCGAACATCGGGCCATAGTTGGAGCCGGTCTGCGACTGAAAGAAAAGGAGACCAACGGAGGCCGTGCGCAGTTCGTTCTCCGTGACTGTGAGCAACGGCCAGAAGAAGTCGTTCCACACTCCGTTGATAGTGATTAGACCGACGGTGCCGATGACCGGCAAGGAGAGAGGCAACATGATTGATGAGAAAAGGCGCACACCACCGGCTCCATCAATCTGGGCAGCGTCGAACAGTGATTGAGGAATACTCTCAATAAATGTCTTCATGAGAATGGTGCCCAGTACCACTCCACCGCCGACGTGAGGAACCATCAGCACCCAGTACGTATTGATCAGTCCGAGGTCGCGGACCATTACGAAGAGCGGAATCAGACTCGCGATTCCCGGAATCATCATCAGCGCGGCGATCATCGTGAAGAAGAACGTCCTGCCGACGAAACGATACCGAGCGAGGATGAATCCGCTGAGTAGCGAGATTGCGATGATGAGGACGATCGAACCGGCTGCAACTATCAGTGAGGCAAGGAGATACGGCGAGATCTGCCCCCATGCCGTCGAGTAGTTTTCGAAATGCAAGGGAAAGGCCGGCAGCCAGTAGCTCTCTGCAAACTGTTGGTTGTCTTTTACTGAAGTAGTGAGCATGAACAAATACGGAGCCAAGCCAACGAGCACGAGAAAGATGATGGCTAAGTGCAGCGGCGCCTGCCGTCGGCTTCGCGCCCTGCCGCGGGAGACGAACGGTCCGCGACCAGACCGTCCTTCAGGCTTGAACTGTGCAGGAGCGGTCGGCCCTGCATCCAGATGACTCAGGGTCGTCATCACATTCCTCTCACATCGGACGTGTCCGACTTGCGCTTCACGAAGACGATCACGCAACTCAAGACAAGGGTGATCAGGAAGAGGGTGGTCGACAACGCGGCCGCATAGCCCCAATCCTGGGCTTGGAAAGCAACCGCGAACATACGGAGCAGTGGAACGAGAGTGACATTGTCGGGACCCCCTCCAGTGACCACATAGGCTACGAATCCGTACTGAACTGTCCCAACGACTGCGAGAAAAACCAAGAGCTTCAATTGAGTCATCATGAGCGGGAGATCAATAGTCCATACGCGACGCACACGCCCGACACCGTCTAGGTCTGCAGCCTCGAATACTTCCTTCGGAATGTTCTGCAAAGACGTGTAGAAGATGAGGAAGGGCAACCCAGCAATAAAGGGAAATCCGATGAACAAGAGCGCGATAAGGGCCAGACTCGGGTCGCCCACCCAGTTTCGCGCCAGCGCACCAAGACCTATCGATTTGAGTGCCTCGTTAAAGAGACCGCGATTCGGTTGATACATGAACGCCCAGATCAGAGCGGTCACGATTCCCGGGAACGCCATGGGAAGAATGAGCAGCGTGCGGTAGATGAATTGTGCTCGTTGGCTGCGAACGGATGAGACGAGCTCTGCTGCCAACAGCGGAAGCACCCACGCGACGATGCTGAACGCGAAAATCGCACCTAGATTGCGGAAGGACAGCCACCACAGTTCGTCGCTCATCATCCGCGCGTAGTTCTCGAACCCGATGAACGGCGATGAACCAGCCGGATTCCAGTCGAAGAATGAGTAGATCATCCCGCTTATCGCTGGGTAGTACTGGAAGGCGACGAGCACAACGGCGATGGGAAGGAGAGAAATATATGCGTACCAAGGGAACCTGCGCCGCCCCCGCCTGTTACGGGTAGCTGCTGGCGCCGGCGAAACCGACTGCTCTGTCATTTTCTCTCCTTTGAGATATTAAATCGATTTAATATAACCCTAAGACGCTTCCAACCGCAAATTGCTTCTTCGAGCCCAGCCTGGGAAAGTGGCCGATCTAGGTGCCGCCCTGGCCAACGGCATCGATCCCACCCACGCCGAAGAAGGATGCCTCCTCGACGTTCGTGCACCAAGGCATCGATGATCCCACCCGATTCGTCATCATCGAACAATGAGCCGACCACCACGCCCTCGACGTTCACGTCCAAGGCGATTACATGAGCAATGTCCTTTTCGTGCAGGAGACCTTGCTGGCTGAGATGCCTGAAATGCGAGCCGCTGCGGCACGGCGCAAACCCAAAAAAACCACTCTGGGAAGTACCCGAGCCTATGTCAACTAGTCAGACCGCTTGTAGCGGATACGTTCGTATCCGCTACAAGCGGTCGGGCTTGTCCGAGTCAGCGAGGGGTATGCCGGATCTGTCTTTCCTCGAGGTCGCCTGCACGGCCTGATGCGTGTCTCCGCGGCGGGTTCAGGCCACCTCGCGCGGTCAGCGGTTCAAGGTCGTGTGCACGATGCGACGTTCAGGCCTCGGCGCAGAGGTGCGCATAGACGGTCTCTCGACTGACGCCATAGTGGCGGGCGAGGGCAGCTTTCGGTAGGCCGGCCGCGGCCTTCTCGCGCAGCTCGATAGCGCTCTTGGCGTCCAGCGATGGTGTGCGGCCGCGGTATGCGCCTCGCTGCTTCGCCAGGTTGATGCCCTCGCGCTGACGTTCACGGATCGGCGATCTCTCAAACTCCGCGAACGCTCCCATCACATTCAGCAGAAGCATCGCCATGGCATTGTCGTCGCCAGTGAAGGTGAGCTGTTCTTTGACGAACTCGACCCGCACCTTCTTTTCCGTGAGCCGACGCACGATCGCGCGGAGGTCATCGAGGTTGCGGGCCAGGCGGTCCATCGAGTGGACGAGAACGGTGTCACCGTCCCGGGCGAAATCGAACATCCGTTCCAGCTCGGGCCGGTTCACATCCTTCCCTGACGCCTCGTCTGCAAAGACCTCGAGCTAGCGGGCTGTGTTCTGATCGAGCGTGCTGGGCAGCGCGATCTGACGTCAAGCTGGCGTGTAGCCAACTAGGCAGCTCCGGGCAGCATCCCCCAGGCAATGGGCATTATTCGGGTGCAGTTCAGAGCGGGTGTGCGCTGGCACCCGAATCGAGCACCACGGCTCAGTCATTCGAGCGACACGGTCTCAGGGCGGAGACCGAGCATCACCCGGTTAGTGCAGGCCTGAAAACACAGACTCTTTCGTACAGGGACGCTGCTGAGCGCGCCCGGCTCAGCGCAGCCAGGCCACCCGCCCGGTCAGCGGCACCGGTTCGGGCCGCTCGGTCGTGGTGCCCAGGTCGATCCGCCGCCCCTCGGCCGCCGACTGCAGCAGGGCCGTCATCACGTCGAGGGAGTGCAGGGCCAGGTCGCCGGTGGCGCGGGCCTGCCGTGCCGGGGTGGCCATGATGAAGTCGACCAGGCCCACCCCGCGCGATCCATCCCGGTACCCGGCCGCGGCGGGCAGCTGGCGCCACTCGGTGGCGCCGAGCTCGAAGATCCGGGTCTCGCCGTCGAACCGGTTGGGGTCGGGCACCGACAGGGTGCCGGTCTCGCCGTGCACCTCGATCGGAGCAGCCGTGGTGGTCACGGCGTCGAAACTCGTCGTGATCGTCGACAGCACCCCGCTGGCGTGCTCCAGCACCCCCGACACGTGCGTGTCGACGGCCACCGGGAGCACCGCTCCGGACCGCGGGCCGCTCCCGATCGTGCGCTCGCTCCGCAGCCGGCTGGACGCCCCGGTCACCGACCGCACCGGCCCGAGCAGGTGCACGAGCGCGGCCACGTAGTACGGCCCCATGTCCAGTAGCGGTCCGCCGCCGGCCTGGTAGTAGAAGTCGGGATTGGGGTGCCAGCGTTCGTGGCCGGGGGTCATCATGACGGCGGATGCGGCGAGCGGGCGGCCGATCAGACCGGCGTCCACGGCATGCCGCGCGGTCTGCAGTCCCTCCCCGAGCACGGTGTCGGGGGCGCTGCCCAGGCGTACGCCGGCGGCGAGCGCGGCGGCCACCATGGCGCGGGCATCCGTCATCGTCGCGGCCAGGGGTTTCTCGCCGTAGACGTTCTTGCCCGCCTTGATGGCGGCCAGAGCGATCTCGGCGTGCGCGGCCGGGATGGTGAGGTTGAGCACGGTGTCGACCTCGTCGCTGGCCAGAAGCTCCGCCACGGTGAGCGCCCGCGCCTGCGGCAGCGTGGCGGCGACGGCCCGGGCGCGCTCGGCGTCGAGGTCGGCGACCGCCGTGATCTGTACCTGTGAGCTGCCCACGAGAGTCTCGAGGTAGGCGGTGGAGATGTTGCCGAGTCCGACGATTCCTAGGCGGTGCGGGTGGCCCACAACATGCCCCTCTCGATGATGGTGCGCACGGACGGGTCGGCGAGAACCTCCGGGCTGTGCCCGGGCGTCGTGACGACCAGACGGCCCGCTCCCCAGAGCCGGGTCCACACCGCGGGTGAGGTGATCGGGCGGTGCCAGGGTTCCCAGGCGGGCGCCGGATGCGTGGTGGTGGCGAGCACGTCGATGAGGTCGTCGTGCAGCACCCAGTACTGTTCCGTGTTGAGGTCGAAGTCGGCCAGCCCCGCGGTGATCGGGTGTTCGCGGCCGAGCGGGGTGATCTCCACGGTGTAGTCGAGATAGTTGTTCTCCTGGGCGCCGTCGACGCGTTCCGCCGGCGGGCGGCCCGGATGCGTGGCGAACTGGCCGCCGATCAGCTGCAGGTAGTCGGCCGAGGCGCGGAAGGAGTCGGCGATGCCGCCGTGCCAGCCGGTCAGGCCCGTTCCGGCCTCGACGGCGGCGCGGAGGCCGGCGACCTGTTCCCCCGTGATCTCGGACATGGTCACGCTCTGCACGATGAGGTCGACGCCGGCCATGGTGGCGGCGTCGGCGTAGACCTCCGGCGACTCCTCGATCTGCACCACGTAGCCGTTGTCGGCCAGGAACGGCAGGAACATCTCGGTGGCGGCGACGGGCTGGTGGCCGTCCCAGCCTCCGCGCACGATCAGGGCATTTTTGTCGGTCATGGTGTCTTCCGTTCCACTGGGGTCATGCGGGATGCGTGGGCGGCGCTGGCCTCGACGGCGGCGAGCACGCGTTGCACGTCCAGCGCCTCGCCGAAGCTCGGTGACGGCGCGGTTGCGGCGCCGATGGCGGTGACGAAGTCCACCACCTGATGGGTGAACAGGTGCTCGTAGCCCAGCCCGTGCCCGGTCGGCCACCAGTTGGCGACGTAGGGGTGCACGGGGTCGGTCACCACGATGCGGCGGAACCCCTCGGCTTCTGGGTCGGTGCCGCGGCCGTCGAAGTACTCGAGCTCATTCATCCGTTCGAAGTCGAACGCGATAGACCCGGTCTCGCCGTTGATCTCGATGCGGTTGGCGTTGCGGCGCCCGGTGGCCATGCGGGTGGCTTCGAAGACGCCCAGGGCGCCGCCGGAGAAGGCAGCGGTGAACGCCACGGCGTCGTCCACCGTGACCGGCCCACGGGCGGCCTGTACATCGGCGACACCGCCGAGCCCGGCCGCAGCAGCGCGTTGCGGGCGTTCGGTGACGAAGGTGTGCATGGTCGCGGAGACCGAGGTGATGCTCTCGCCGGTGAGCCACTGCGCGGTGTCGATGCTGTGCGCGCCGATGTCGCCGAGCGCCCCGGAGCCGGCCAGGGCCTTGTCGAGCCGCCAGCTGAGCGGGGCGTCAGGGTCGCGCAGCCAGTCCTGCAGGTAGCTGGCGCGCACGTGACGGATGCCGCCCAGCCGGCCCTCGGCGATGAACCGCCGGGCCAGGGCCAGCGCCGGTGTGCGCCGGTAGCTGAACCCGCACATCGAGAGCACGCCCGCTGCGGCGGCGAGCTCGGCGGCCGCGGTCATCCGCTCGGCCTCGGCGACGGAGTTGGCCAGCGGCTTCTCGCACAGAACATGCTTGCCGGCGGCGAGCGCGGCCAGGGCGATCTCGGCGTGGCTGTCGCCCGGGGTGCAGATGTCGATCACGTCGATGTCGTCGCGGGCCACGGCCTCGCGCCAGTCGGTGGACCACTCCTGCCAGCCGAGGGAGGCGGCGCGCGCGGCGGTGGTCTCGGGCGAGCGGCCCACCAGCAGTGCCAGCTCGGGCTCCCGGGGCAGATCGAAGAACCGCGGCGCCGTGCGCCAGGCCTGCGAATGCGCCGCGCCCATGAACGCGGTACCGATCAACGCCACCCGCAACGGAGTCTTCTCAGCCATTCGTGTTCCCTCATTCGACGTCGTCGTCCAACTTGTGTTTCATCGAGACTGCCAGGGAGCCGCCCCGGTGGCATCTTTTTGCGCAAAAATAGGCGGGAGGGGTGGAGTCACATGGTCGGCACGGCGAAGGTCACGCTCAGCGATGTTGCTGCCCGCGCGGAGGTCTCCATCGCCACGGCATCCCGGGCCATGGCCGGCCGTGGCGATCTCGGCCGGGCCACCCGGGAACGGGTGCTCGCAGCCGCCGCCGCGCTCGGCTACGACCGGAGCGCCTCGGCCCGGGGCCGGCCCAGCACGCTGGACCCGCGCCTGATCGAGCTGGTGCTCGGTTCCTTCGACGACGCGTGGACGGACGAGGTCACCGCCGGCGCCCGGCGCAGCGCGTTCGAGCACGGCTACGACCTCGTGCTCACCCTCGAGCGCGACAAGCCGGCCGACGACTGGCCCGCGCGGGTGGCCACCCGGCGGCCTTCCGGCGTGGTGCTCGGCCTGATCCGGCCCACCCGGCGGCAGCTCACCGAACTGCGCGGGCTCAACATCCCGCTCGTGTTGCTCGACCCGCGCTCGGATCCGGGCGGGGAGCTCGCCAGCGTGGGCACCACCGACGGACAGGGCGGCTACGACGCCGGCGCCCACCTCGCCGGCACGGGCCTGGGCCGGTTCGCCGTGATTACCGGCACCCCGCGGTTCCGGTTCGGCAAGGCGCGCGAGGAGGGATTCCGCCGGGCGATCGCCGAGCACGCGCCCGGAGCCCCGGTCACCCGCCTTGACCTCGGATGGAGCGGCGGCGATCTCAGCGCGCCGATCGCCGAGCTCTTCGCCGCCGACAGCACGCCGCTGGGCATCTTCGCGTGCAACGACGCCATGGCCCTCTCCGTCTACCCCGCGGCCCGGCGGACCGGTCTGCGCATCCCCCACGACATCAGCGTGGTGGGTTTCGACGACGAGCCACGGTCAGCTGTGGCCTCCCCACCGCTGACCACCGTGCACCAACCGCTGGGCCAGATGGCGGCGCGCGCCGTGGCCCTCGTGCAGGAGCTGCGGGACCGCGGCGGCGAACATTTCGACCGGGTCGAGCTGCCCACCCGCCTCGTGCTCCGCCGGTCCACCCTCCGACCGGAGCACGTCGGTGCGCGCCACGCACAACGCTGATCGCCGAGGCCGAGGCCGAGGAACCGCTTCACACAAAATGAGCCACCCGACCCGGCCGGCTCGCACACGAGAGGCCGGCGCTCCGTCATTTATGAGACTTGATCAGCGGATCGAGTTCAACTTGCTCCTATAGTCGGATCGTGAACTCTCTCCCAGCGAATGAGAAGTGGCAGTCGTGAGCACCGGTAGCCCGCTCCGTCACCCGGATGCCGGTTCTCGCTCGCAGATGACGAAGCGGGCGTGGTGGCTCGTGGTGCTCAACATCGTCCTCCCCGGCTCGGCGCAGGTGCTCGCCGGAAACCGCGGGCTGGGCCGGTTCGGTCTGCGCACCACCCTCGGCCTCTTCCTGGTGTTGGCGTCAGCTGGAGTTCTCTACGCACTGAACCCTGAGCTGGTGTTCACCGTGGCCACCAATTCGATCGGATTGTGGATCCTCGCCGCAGGGCTCCTGTTTTGCAGCGTGCTGTGGGTGGTCCTCACCCTCGACACCCTGCGCCTGGTGCGCCTGGTGAAGGCCCGGCCCAAGTCCCGTCCCTACATCGCCGGGCTGGCGACCGTGGTCATGGTCGCCGTCGCTGGCACGTCTGGATACGGTGCCTACGTGGCCACCACAGCCAGTGGGGTCCTCTCGACGATGTTCATCACCGCACCGTCTGAGCCGCCCGCCGACGGGCGCTACAACATCCTGGTCATGGGTGGGGACTCCGGCTCCGATCGAGAGGGTATGCGCCCGGACAGCATGTCGGTGGTCAGCATCGACGCCGATACCGGACAAGCCGTGATTATTGGACTGCCTCGAGATCTCAACCCGATCCCCTTCCCTGAGGACTCGCCGCTACACGCGTCCTACCCGGACGGATATGGGTACGAGGACCACTGTGACGTGGACGCCTGCATGCTCAACTCGATCTACACCGAAGTGGATCAGAAGAGCCCGGAGATGTACCCCGACGCTGTGGCCGCGGGAAGCGAACCCGGCATCGAGGGCATGCGCGACGCCGCCAGGGGCATCACCGGTCTCACGATTCAGTACTACGCCCTGATCGACATGCAGGGATTCTCCGACCTCATCGACGCGCTGGGGGGTGTGGATATCAACGTCGCGGAGCGGCTGCCGATCGGCGGCAAAGAAGACCTCAGCGATGTCGAAGGCTGGGTGGAGGCGGGCCAGCAGCATATGAATGGGTGGACAGCACTGTGGTACGGCAGGTCACGCCACACAACGGATGACTATGACCGCATGGCCCGCCAGCGTGTCCTGCAGCAGGCGATTCTCACGCAGTTCACGCCGGCGAACGTGCTCACCAAATTCCAGGGGATCGCCGCGGCCGGCCAGCAAGTCGTCAAGACCGACATCCCGCAGGGTGCGTTGGGCTATTTCACCAATCTGGCCGGCAAAACGAAGGCTCTACCAATGGCGACCGTTGAGCTCGTCCCGGACAACGGCGTCGACCCGGAAGATCCGGACTACGAGTACATTCGCGGCCTGATCGATGCCGCCCTGACCCCGGCACCGGAGTAGCCTCGGGCACGATGACCTCGCGGCGGCGCCGCTCCTCGATGGACCGGCCCCAGGCGGTGCCGGCGAGGATGAGGGCGATGCCGAGGTAACCGGCAAGGCCCACGGCGTCACGGGCGACCACAATGCCCACGACGGCGGCCCAGATCGGCTCGGTGCCGAGCAGGAGGCTCACTCTTGAGGGTGAGGTGCGCCGCACCGCCCACGTTTGCACGAGAAACGCGAAGACCGTGCAGGCCAGCACGAGATAGAGGAACAGGGCCCAGCGCCCCGGATCGAGGCGGCCCAGGAAGTGCGGGATGGAGTCGCCGTAGAACAGGGACGCCACCGAGAAGATCATCGCGCAGGTGGCCAGCTGCACGGTGGTGAGGTGCAGCGAGTTCATCGGCCTCGTGCCGGACAGGGCGAACATCGAGGTGACGTGCACGGCGCGGATGACCGCGGCGATGAGGATGAGCACATCCCCAAGACTCGGCACCTGGAAGACACCGTTGCCGGCCAGCAACGCGACGCCGACGACGGCGATTGTGGCAGCGATGAAGAACCGGCCGGGAAGCCGGCGACCGGAGACCGCCGACTCAAGAAGCGGGGTGAACACGATCGTCAGACTGATGATCAGCCCGGCGTTCGTGGCCGACGTGTGGGCGATCCCGAAGGTCTCGAACACGAACACTGCCGCCAACACCATGCCGAGCAGCACCCCCACGCGCAGTTCGGCTGCGGTGATGCGTTGCCGCTGCACGGCCACGATTGCGGCCATGACGGCCGCAGCCAGCAGCATCCGCAGCGCAAGGAGTGCGACGACGGATTGTGGTGTGACGAGTTCCTTGGCGACGAGGTAAGTCGATCCCCAGCTGGCGGCGACCAGGAGCAGGAGCAGGTCGACGCGGAATCGGCTGAGCAAGGCGGGCATGTCACCATCGTCGGGGACTCGCAGACTCAAGACAAGACAGAGGTTTTGTGCCGAATGCTTTAGTTTGAACTTATGGAATTGGGTCAGCTGCGCGCGTTGCGGGAGTTGGGCGACCGCGGCAGCATCGCGGCCGTGGCAGCGGCGTTGTACGTCACGCCCTCGTCGGTATCGCAACAGATCAGTGCGCTGCAACGCACCTCGACCGCTCCGCTGACGGCCAGAGACGGTCGTCGCACGGTGCTCACTGACGCTGGGCGCGCCCTGGCACTGGCGGCGATCGAGGTGGAAGTGGCGCTCGAACGCGCCGGACAAGCGGTGGCACGCTTCCAGGGCGACCAGCTGGGCGCGGTGTCGGTGGCGGCCTTCCATAGCGTGGGGTTGGCCGTCTTCGGACCGCTGATCGCCGCAACGCAGAGCCCCGACCGCCCCGACGTTCAGCTGAGTGATTTCGACGTGGCCCAGGAGGACTTTCCACTCCTCACGACCGATCATGATCTCGTTCTGGCGCACCGAATGGTCGGCAGCCCGCGTTGGCCGGGTTCGGTTCGGGTGGAGCCGCTTGTGTACGAGCCCCTCGACATCGCGGTCCGGCGCGATCACCCGCTCGCCGCGAAGGCCGCGATCGAGCCCACGGATCTCCACGACGAGGCCTGGGTCGCCGTGCACGAGGGATTCCCACTTCGGCAAGCCTTGTCTGTGATCGCGGGCATCGGCGGACGCGAGGCTCGCGTGCTGCACCAGATCAACGAGTTCGCGGTTGCGGCCTCGGTCGTCGAGGCGAGCGGATGCGTCGCGCTCATGCCCCGCTACACGACCGACCTGCGCGACCACCCGAACCTAGTTCTTCGCCCGCTCGCCCGCCCCGACCTCGGCCGGCACATCGACTGCCTGGCTCGACCGGAGACCCTGGAGCGCGCCAACGTGAAGGCCGTGCTCTCGCAGATCAGGACCATCACCGAAGGTCTTGTCCGGTGACTCTCCTCGGGTGGCTCAATCGTGTGAACGCCGCTCACCCGTGGAGCCACAACGACTTCTATGGCCCGTGGGTTGTCCGCCAAGTGATGTCGAGTGGAGCTCGCACGGTGCTCGACGTTGGGTGCGGAACCGGGAATCTTCTGGCGCGGCTGATTCCGAGGGCGGTGACGCTCACGGGGCTGGAGCCCCACGACGCAACGGCGAGAATCGCGGCCGAGCGATTCGAAGGCATGGAGGGTGTGAGGATCCGGGCGGAGTCCTTTGAGGGCAGAGACCCTCGTGAGAGGTTCGGAGCCGTTACTCTCGTCGCGGTACTGCACCATCTTCCACTCCGGGACGCGATGAGAGACCTCGCCCTTGCCCTCGAGCCCGGGGGTCGACTCGTGATCGTGGGCTGCTATCGCGAGGCAACTCGAACTGATCGGCTGGTCTCGCTCGCCGCACTGGTGCTTAATCCGCTGATGGGCCTCGTGAAGCACCCGCGACGCACACGTGTCACTCCGGAGAGCATGACGGCTCCCACCGCGCCCGCACGCGATTCACTTGCAGAGATCTCCGCCCACGCCGCTCAACTGCTACCCGGCGCACGAATCCGTCGACGGTTGTTCTGGCGGTATTCGCTGGTCTACGACGCGCCCCGCTGAGCAAAACAGCGTTGCATGGGCAGTGAAGACCGGCTAACTGGTTGTAGATCGGAGGACCACTGACCATTCCACCGGGGCAGCTTCGTCCTGCGCGCCAAGAGCCAGCCTGGCCGCCGACGCTCCCTGGGCTCGCAAGTCTTGGGCCACGGAGCTCAGCCGGTTCGCGGCAGCCGCTCTCGAATCGTCCCAACCGCTCACAGCGAGGGCCCGGGGAATGCTGACTCCCATGGTTGCCGCCGCCGTCAGAACGCCGACCGCTTGTTCGTCGCTCATCGCCGCGATCGCGTCGACGGGGTGGTCGACGGACAGCAGCTGCTCGGCGAGCGACTCGGCCTCGCGCTCGTCGTTGGTTGCGGTGGCAGCGACCACCACGTCGCTCCATTCGAGTCCCAGCGCAATGATGGCGTCCCGGTAGCCGAGGAGGCGATCCCGGGTGACAGGAAACTGCACGGTCTCGGGGTCGACCCCCGACGCGATCACCGTCTGACGCGCGGAATCGAGGGGAAAGCTGAGGATTGCGGGGCGACGCGCTCCGGCGAAGGTCTTCATGCCCATTGCGAAAGCGGCAGCCCGGTTGTCGATGCTCACCAGCTGGAGTCCCCCGCGAGCGGGCCCACCGTGGATGACCGCGGGCCGACCGCTTGCTGAGACAGCGTCGAGGACGGGGTCGTCGTCGGTCATCGTCCAGATGACAAAGGCATCGACGGCGGCTTGACCCACGCGGACGCTGTCGTCTGCTGTCCCAGCGGTGGGCACGATCAGCATTCCGTATCCGCGATCGGCACAGACCTCTGCGATGCCGGCCAGGAAGGCGACCGCCTGCGGGTTGTCGAAGGCGTAGGTGAGGTGCTCGCCCAGGATCACCCCGAGCGTGCGGGTGCTGCCGTAACGCAGTGACCGCGCGGCGGGGTCAGGTCCCGCGTAGCCCAATTCGGCAGCGGCGTGAAGCACCTTGTTCCGGCTCTCGATGGACACCCGGTCGGCACGGTTGTACGTGTACGACACCGTCATGACCGATACGCCAGCGCGGTCGGCGACCTGGGCCATGGTGGGGCGACGTTGCGCAGGCGATTGCATAAGCCCAGTGTATCTGTGTAACGTCACACACATGGACTCTCACGCGCAATCCCTCCACAAATTGGTGGTGGCCGCGTATCTTGCCGCCGCGTCCTTCGGCTCCTTCTGGGGAGCATGGGGGGCCAGCATCCCGCGTATCAGGCTGCAAGCCGGAGTCGATGACGGCCAAATGGGCTTCGCCCTCCTGTGCGTCGGCGCCGGCGCCCTGCCGGCCATGCTCGTCACGGGCCGGGCACTGGACAAATGGGGACTGCGCTTCGCCGCGGCCGCGATCATTGCCCTCGGTGTGGCAGGGCTGGGCGTCGCGCTCACCGCGCACGACTTCATTGCCCTGTGCGCTGGGCTGGCGGTCGTCGGGCTGGCCAGTGGGGCCACGGATGTCGCGATGAATTCCATCGCCGGGCGCGCAGAGCAGGCGTCGGGCGTGGCGATCATTCTTCGCTCAGGGGGCGTGTTCTCGAGCTTCGTCGTGCTGGCGAGCATCGCGACGGGGGCGTCCTCGTGGGTGGGCGCACCGGTGGCCACTCCGTTCGTCGTCGTGGCAGTGTTTTCCCTGGCCGCGTGCGTGAACCTTTTGCGCTCCCTCCCCGCTCAACCCATCACAGAGGCGGAGCGCGAAGCGCCCGGTGCCCCGGCGCCCGCGTCCGACCGCAGCCGCCGGCTGCGCTGGACACCACTCCTGCTGGTCGGGACACTGGGGGCACTGGCATTCGCCAGTGAGAACGCGCACCAGAGCTGGGGTGCGGTTTTTCTCGAGGACCAACTCAGCGCCGGCCCAGGATTCAGCGCCGTGGCGCCGGCGGTCTTCGCCGGTGTCGTGGCCGTCACCCGGTTCTCGCTGGGGCGCATCCAGCGCGGCAACGAGAAGCTGATGTTGGTCCTGGGGTCGGTTACTGCGGCAGCCGGCGCCCTGATCATCGCGGGATCTGCAACCGTCTTGATAGCCGTCCTCGGGCTGATCGTGGCTGCGGCGGGCACCGCGGCCTTGTACCCGACCATGCTCAGCCTCGTTTCCCGCGGCGTGGATGAGGCCTACCGCGGCAGAGCCACCGCGATTGTGACCACGGTGTCGTACATCGGTTTCCTCCTCGGACCGGTCTATGTCGGCCTCTGGTCACAGCTGACGGGCTTGCGCGGAGCGATGCTGGCTGTCGCAGCCCTCGGCGTCATCCTGTCACTCCTGTCGGTGCCCCTCCTCCACCTGTCCGGGTACGGCAGTCGGCGAGCGCACCGCGTCATGGTCAGGGACGTGGCCACAGGGGTCGGACCAACCGCGACCCCTCCCGCAGAGGCTCGGCGTCGAAGCGTGTGACCGTCTCTGCGACACCACGCTCGGCCCATTCGACGCCGATGAGGAGTTCGCCCTTGGGCGGCGTCGGCCAGATCCAGAAGTCGCGGGCCCAGGAATCCATGAAGACCTGGGGACGGTCCATGCCCTCGATCACAGGTCCGTCGCCGGCGAGCGTCTCGATCTCCCCGGTGCCGGCCCACGGTGACTCGCTCTGGGTGGAGACCATCCGCCCGTCGCTGTATCGGACACCCCACCGCAGCCCATCGGGCTGGAACTGTTGGTCCATGTGGCCGCGACCGTGCGCCCGGTTCAGGTATGCGAAGACTCGTTGACGCGCCTGCAGTCCGACCTCATTGATACGGATGTTCAGCCGCAGCAGGAACCCCTCACTGAAGCAGCGGAACCCGTCGACCAGGATCACCGTGGAGTCGGACCTGCCCAGCTCTACCGGCGTTCCGACGGACACGGGCATCTCGTGCCAGCCCGGCCCCATCCATCCGGCAGCGTCGAACGGAGTCAAGTCGTCGTCGTCGGTATAAGAACGCGGCGGAATCTCGGGGAAGAACGAGTCGGTCATCTGTGAACCTCTGGTCTCGACGGAGCTGTGCGGAGCAGGGTCTTCGTACGAGCGCGGCTCATTCGAAAGCCGGGCAGCACGCCCACGCTACGCCACCGTCAGACCGAGCCCTGAAAACCGTGCCTTACCCTCAACGGCCAGGCTCAGATCGGGCGCCCGGTCCGAGTACGCCCGCTGTCATGTCGCACCCACAGCACCACCAGCATGAACAGCAGCACGACATGCACCACCGAACTGGCGCCGCCCTCTTCGATCCAGCCGAGGATCCCCAGCGA
>Ga0247808_10000143_pt1 | contig 47037 bp, 47 predicted proteins | sample UWRJL089202R1_FD_179914 | JGI IMG/M metagenome (GOLD analysis project Ga0247808, IMG submission 179914) | Plant litter microbial communities from Arlington Agricultural Research Station in Wisconsin, United States - UWRJ-L089-202R-1 | ecosystem: Environmental > Terrestrial > Plant litter >...
CCCGTTAACGACAGGGTGAGGCGAGTAAGAAGTGGGCAGATCTCATGGCCACCAGTGGGCACTCTTCGTGGCCACCAGCGGGCAGGTTTACTGGCCGCCTATGGGCAGTTTTTCATGGCCACTGACAACCGGGTCGAGACGACCGAGAAAACCGCCGTGCCGGCCGAGTACCGGGAACGTCCCGTGGGCGCCAAGCTCGCCGCCCGTGTGACCGCGATGCACAAGGCACAGGCGTTGAGCTCACAGCCGCCTGCGACCGAAGACACCCGAGCACGAGCAGCTGCAGAAGCCACTGCCGCCGCGCTCCGCGCCCGACAAGCCGCCTCAGCGTCAACTGCTGCGCGTCGGGGAGGATCAGCACCGACCGTTGACGCTCTCAGAACTCATGCGGCTCGGAAGGCGGAACAGCAGCGCGAGCAGCTTCGCATTGCTGGCCTCGCTGCCAAAGGACGAGACGTCGGCGACACGCATGGTGACCGGATTTGGCCGCCCGCTACCGATCGCTCCCGCGACGAAAGAGAGCGGTAGACCTGTTCCTGTGACCCCTTGGATTGGCATTCGCGATTGCAGGCAAGCTAGCTGTTCTTCCCAGGTCTTTGCTTGGCGTTATGAAACACGGCGTTGCGGTCTGAGGAACTAGTGTCGGCCTAAGAATGAGCGGTAGCAAAGTAGAGGCGACAGGTATGAGCCCGAATCACTTCAACGAAGGACGTGAGGACGGAGAGACACCTTTCACTTTGCTCCTTGACTTGAGCGGCACACACTGGTGGGAGCTACTTCGCGAAATCACGGCTGTAGTTATGGCAAGCGGAACGAGTTTGCGGGTTAGGTCGGGATTGGTGCTTCCGCCTCTCGCATCGCGCCCTGTACGAATTGTGATGGGGGAGTATGAACCCTTGCTGGGACGTCGGGTCCGTCAGCGTCAGGATGCGTATTTGCCTTACTACCGGGAGGTGGTCGGTCGACGTCTGCTCGCAGAAGTGGAGATTCTGAAGTCCGACGGCGGAGCTCTCCGAACGGCTGAAATTTGGAACAGCGAATGCGTCTCGTTCTCGAGCGTGTCGTCACGTTTGGCCGAACAGCTGGTCAAGCTTTGTGAGGACCGTGGCGTCCTGGTTGCCGGTTTGACTTGGGGTTCGGATAGTCCTTACGCCGGCGACATGCTGTGGGACGGGCTGATTCTCCGACGCATGATTGTTGGCGACAATGTCATCACCGATTACGAGGAATATCCCGAGGATCTCAATTACTCGTCGGGGGAGTGGACTTGGGAACCGACTCGTACGCCCGAAGATGAGGCCACTGGATTCTTTTTTGATGATGGAGTTAAGCCGAATGTCGAGCCGTCGCTTCGACATCTTGCGCTTCCTCCAGAGGTTGAAACTACTCAATTGGTGCTTCCGCCCCCGTTCCCTCTGCAGCGCGCACTGTTGGTAGCGGGAAATGATGTCGTGGTCCGCATAAGCGGTCACGATCAGCCAGGACTTCCCTCATCGTTCGAACTCCCGTACATCCATTTTCAATTTCCCGACCTACTGGCGGTCGAGCGTAAAGTTCGTGACTACTGTCTGGACGCCAATCACCACGAGGGCAAGTGGGTTGGATTTATGCACCACGGGTACGGGTTGCGGCCCAACGACTCGATTGTCCTAGCAGCGCATATAGCTAGTGCCCTCTTGGGCGAGTTCTCCCCAAAAGAGGTGGTCGCGACGTCTCACGGAGAGCTGCAGTTCAGTGTCGGCATCGCAGTTCCGAGTCGTGCTCGGCATCGTGCACCGTTGACGACAGCCTGGATAGCAGAGCCGGAAAAAGGTTTTCGACTCACCACGGCGTACCTTGATGCAAGCCTCCCCGAGCACGCAGATGCGTTTCCTCCGGTCGATCAATCCACGCTTTCTGTTGATGACTGGGACGAACTCCTGGAGCGCGCAAATATGTCAGTTCCCCAGGGGCTTTCGGACGGTGTCCGCGCTCGACCTCGTATCTTCATCCCTCGCGCTCATACAACTCGCTCCCTCGCACAAGCTCTCGTTAAACGGGAGGACGACCACGGGACATTTAAGCGTGCAATTCTCGGTGGTCGCTGCCTTCTAGTACCCCTGGGTCCAGAGATGTCCTGGACCGCAGCGGCATATGTGGCCTCATTCGTGCAAGTCCATTTGGGACTTCGAGGAGTACGGAGCTCGATCGACGTTTGGGTCGACTGAGTTCGGGCGGCAAAGAGGTTCCCCGAGTTTCTGCGCTTTGCCTTGTGTCCTTCGCGTTCACAAGTTTCGTCCCATAGAGGGCATGCGGGTAATCGAAGTTCCGAAAGCGGAGGGGCGACTGTCGCCGCCCCTCCGAGATTTCTAGCGGATGCGTCGCACGGTTGTCGTGATTGTCACGCGAACCGGTACGCGAACGGGCTGGACGCGGACAATCCGCACCACACGCTTCGTGACCATGGGCTCTCCTTTCTAAGCTCATGCCCAAGCGGAGCGCCATCGGTGACAGCGGAGAACCCCAGTAGTCTTCCTTGTAGGGCAAGGGACCTGACTACGCTCAGGACTTCATCACACATCCCGTTGCCACGGCATGTGCGAAGACTCTATGTAGACCTTTGATCTGCATATGAAAGGGGCCAGAACAGCTCACGCTGTTCTGGCCCCTTTGGTCTAACCCTTACCCAGAGTTGAGCCGGCTGACTTTTTCGCCGGCTTCGACGACGAGTTCGACGCAAGCGTCTTTCCCGCTTTGGAGAGACTTGCCTTTGACGGCTTCGAGGACTTGGACATTATGTGTTCCTTTCGTATCAAAGGACAGATCCACATAGCCGCACACGGTCGGCTCGCTTAAGAGCTCTAAAGCTCCTAGAGTCGTAGTCGTCTTTCCAGAGACACAACTACGGCCCCGATCTGTCACATCGAAAATCCTTTTCGAGTGATCGATCGGGGCTTTTTCGTTGCACCCTCATCATAGTGCGCACCACCGACAGAAGCGAGCGTAAGGGCTCGGGGCGCCGATTGGTCGAAACACTCTCCACAGGTTACAAACGTCCCGCACAGACCCGTACAAGGCATTTGAGGGCCATTTCAGGACCGATAGTGACTCGGATGTGTACCTTTTTAGATTTTTTCTTTAATTACGCCGACATTATTCATATGTCGAAATCTAGTTATCCACAGCCCAATGTTCGACGATTGCAATTTTTGCAAGGCAGAAAACAGTTCGCCTTTCCGTGCTTGCGATGATCGACGAACCGTTTGTTCGGGTGTGTGCGAATAAGAGATCGCGTGACCTGAACAAAGTGTCGGCAGTTGGTTGCCATACCTCTAGGCCTGACGCGTCCAGGGGAATATGAGCGTATTGCGCAAAAATATACAGTGCTGATGATCGTTTAGTGATATTTCCTGAAGTGAAACAGGTAGGGTATTGGTGTACTTCCTGGCGCGACACCGAACTGAAAGCGAACTCATGGCGGACATCTCTGCAAGCGAATGGTTTGTTCAGCACTTTGGCGCGCGCAGCCTGGCAGTCGTTCAAGCGTTGGTCGAAGCGGGGCGAGCCACTCACGAGCGGGGCCTCGACGCAAAGCAGGGGAGCGGACTCGTGTCGAATGATGCGTACGGCTCCGTATGGCTGATTTTGCCGGAAGAGGTCTGTAGCCGCTTGGCCGGCGTGCTTCCTGAACTTGACCTCGTCCACCCCCACCGCAGCCGCTACAACCTGCCCTCGTTTGGCGGGCGGATAATCCTTCCCGTTCGCGTATCCGACGCGTCGGCTGGTGCCGACGATCTTCGCCTCCGTGTCTCCAACATGCGCAAGCGCATCTTTGAACTGGAGACACGCACCATCGATGAGCCACTCGACTTCGGTGATGACTTCCAGTTCGAGGATGAAGAAGACCAATTCGCTCTCGATGACCTTCACGACGCAAATGGAATCGTCCTCGTCGCATACGAACTCTCTGCTCAAGCTGGACTGCAGCACGTCTGGATCGGCGAAGCAGTGCTCGCTGATGACGGGCATGTGAACTGGATCTACTGCGAGGAGCTCCCCATTCATTCGTTCTCCTTGCCCACGTCGCTCACGCTGATTGGTAACGACGCTCCGCGCTTTGATGATGCGCCAATCCCCGGCAGTGGACTCGAGCTGCGTGACACCGAGGAATCCCTCGAGGACGACGAGCAGGATCCGGGCCGCGAGACCGAGGGCGACGCCGAGACCGGCACCGAGGACGGTAATGACCGCTGATCGGCTCCGGCCCACGGGGCCGGAAAGTACGTCACTCAGCGACGTCGACATCGCTGCGGTATTCGATCCTGATCGACTCCGACAAGCAAGACAGATTGCGCTGAAGACCAAGCACGATCTAGCAACGGACTTAGGAGTATCACCAGCTGCTATCGGTCAGTACGAAGCGGGAGCCAGCGGCATCCGTCCAGAGCTCATTGGTCCGTTGGCAGTGGCGCTTGATGTGCCACGCGAGTTCTTCATCGCAGGTCGCCCGCAGGCGAAACTCGAGTCCGGCGAGGCTTTCTTCCGAAGCCTTCGCGCTACCACCGCAAAACAGCGCGCTAAGGCCATTTCTTATACCGAACAGCTCTGGGAACTTGTCCACTCCATTGAGAAAACAGTCCGATTTCCGAAAGTTGACCTTCCAGGGTTCATAGGCGGCGAAATCGAACCCGGACATTTCCCGACCGAACCTGCTGCAGCAGCTCGTTCTCTCCGTGCAGCATGGAACCTCGGTGAGCGCCCAATCGCGCATCTGGTGCGCCTCATTGAAAGCCATGGAATCGTGACTGTACTTGTCCCGATGGCTGAGAGCGAAGTCGCCCGTATTGACGCATTCTCCACTCTCGCCCTTTCTCGACCCATGATCGTACTGTCGCCGGACCGGGCAGACGACATATTTCGGCACCGCTATTCCGCGGCACACGAACTGGGCCATCTCGTACTCCACGGTGGCTACACGTCCGGCGATATCGCATTAGAACGTGAAGCCGATCAGTTCGCAGCCGAGTTCCTGATGCCTGCCTCTGTGATGCGGAACGTTCTGCCCACACGTCTTGATTTTGGGAAGCTTGGGCGGCTTAGTGGCGAGTGGGGGGTGTCGATTAAGTCCCTCGTCTACCGAAGTCGAGAGATAGGTCTACTGTCCGAAGCAACCGCACGTAGGGCGTACATCCGGATCAGCATGCTTACCGCCGAGGGAGTTATCGCAGACCAACCGGTGGTTCAATACCCGGGCGAGGTGCCGGCGCTACTGCATGACGCAGCTGAATTAGCATCCAGCAAAGGACTCAGCGTCATCGCGCTAGCCAAGAAGCTGGCGTGGAAACCCGCCCGAGTGAGGAAGATGCTTGGACAGGACGATACGCGAGCAATGCTTCACCTCGTGCGCAGCAATGATTCCTGACCGGGGCGGTCACCCACAAATCATTAAGTAGCGGCTACTTGGCACTGTTGGCCGCGATACCGTCGGGTCAGGAAGAGCTTCCCAGCTCGAGCAGCTTTCGCGGCAGACTGGCATCGTTTCGGGTTATGCGCAAGTTCCCGTACAGAGCACTTGACATAATCATCATTATGGGCGATATATCTTTGATATATCGCGAATTTCGGTCTCGGTTGTTCGTCCTGAAGCTCGGCTCCCGTAAGCATGTCGGCCAAGGTGAAAGGAGCAAGCGTCGATTGGCGAGACAATGAAGTTCTGCTGGCGTCAAGCGAGACGGATAAGGAATGTCGTCCACGACACCGGAGGGAGCTCGATGAGCAACTGAGAACCCGTATCGATGGTTGCGTCACCGGTCACTTCGCGAGGGGTAACTCGATCGGGGGCGGTCTCGACGTTGCGGGCGAAACGGTCGTCGTCGTGCAAGCTGTGGGCTTCTATAAGTTCGACATCGCCGAACGCGCTTAGATCAATCTTGAGCCCTACGGGCTCATCGACGGTGCGGTTGACCACGAAGACTGCGATTGTCCTCGTGTCTTCATCGAATGTGGCGCAGAGGTCGATGTCATCAACGTCGCCATACATTGCCGTGGGGTGTCGTTCCGAGGTGATCGACGCGCGAAGTGAGGTACCGCGGGCGAATGCGGCAGTCAGAGCGAAGGGATGGAACGTGGTCTGACGCCAGGCGGGCCCCCCGGGCTCGGCGCGGATCGGGGCAATAACGTTGACGAGTTGCGCGAGGCAGGCCATCGTCACTCGGTCGGCATGCCGTAGCAGGGAGATTAAGAGCCCGCCGACCACAACGGCATCGGTGACGTTATAGCTGTCCTCGATCAACCGCGGTGCGTGCTGCCAGTTTTTTGGTGCCCCGCCTGCGGCCCAGTACGGGATGCGGTACCAAACGTTCCATTCGTCGAACGACACGTTGATGCGCTTGGGACTGTTGCGGCGCAGCGCAATGGCGTCTGCCGTCGCGACGACGGTGTCGATCACCCGATCCATGTCGACACCGGAGGCGAGGAAGCTCTCCGGGTCTCCTTCCTGTTCCTCGTAATAGGCGTGGGCTGAGATGTAATCCACGACGTCGAAGGTGTGCTCCAGCACTTCGGTTTCCCAGTGTCCGAAGGTGGGGAATGTCGATGCCGATGAGCCGCAGGCCACCAGTTCGAGGCTGGGGTCGACCATCTTCATGGCTCGCGCGGTCTCGGCAGCGAGTCGGCCGTACTCTTCCGCGGTCTTGTGACCGATCTGATGCTCCCCGTCAAGCTCGTTGCCCAGGCACCAGACTCGGATACCGTGCGAATCGGGGTGACCATGCTCTGCTCGTGCCTTCGCTAACGCCGTCGGATGGGTGCCGTTAGCGTAGTCGAGCAGTTCGACGGCCTCCAGTACCCCCCTGGTGCCGAGATTTAGCGCCATCATGGGTTCTACCGTCGCGGCATCTGCCCATGTGCCGAATTCGTTTAGGCCGAAGGCATTCGTCTCCACGGTCGCCCACGCGAGATCGATGCGTGCCGGTCGCTCATCTACCGGTCCTACGCCGTCCTCCCACTTGTAGCCGGAAACGAAGTTTCCACCGGGGTACCGCACGGTAGTCACCCCGAGTTCTTTCACCAGCTCCAGCACGTCGGTGCGGAGGCCGTCATCATCGGCTGATGGATGGCCGGGCTCGTAGATTCCGCCGTAGACGGCGCGTCCCATGTGCTCAAGGAAGGATCCGAACAGGCGGCGGTCGACCGCACCGATCGTGAAGGCGGGGGAGAGTACGGCGGAGGCGTATTTCATGGGGATCCTTTGAGATAGATCGGGACCGGGTCGACGGAAAGAGGCAAATTATTACTTGAGGCTTCCCATGGAGATCCCTCCTTTCCAGTACCGCTGAAGGGAGAGGAAAGCAATGATCAGCGGAACGACCGAGACCAGGGCGCCGGTGACGATGTAGCTCCAAGGCTGGAACACTCCGCTTGCCGTGGTCGCCTGGGCCTGCCACTGGTTGAGCCCCACGGTGACTGGAAGCAGTTTGCTGTCGGTGAGCATGATGAAGGGGAGAAAGAAGTTGTTCCAGGTGTGTACGACCGAGAGCAAGAGCACGGTCACGATCGCCGGTTTCAACAGCGGTAGCACCACCGACCAAATGACCCTGATCTCGCCGGCCCCGTCAATGCGCGCCGCATCGAGCAGCTCGTCGGGGAGGGCGTCCTGTGCGAAGACGTACATCAGGTAGACGCCGAACGGACTGAGGAACGATGGAAGGATGACCGCCCACACCGTATTTGTCAGCCCTGCGTTGCTGAAGATGACGAAGATGGGGATCGTGAGGGCTGTCGCCGGCACCATGACCGCGCCGAGCACAGCAGACAGATAGATGCCCTTGCCGCGAAAGGCAAATTTCGAAAATCCGTAGCCGGCAAGCACACTCACCACCGTGGCACCGAGACCACCCACGAGCGCATAGAAGAACGAGTTCGCGAGCCAGCGCCAGTACACGCCGTTCTCATAAGTAGAGATACCTACCAAGTTGTCGATGAGGCTGAAGGAATCATCGAACCAAAGGGCGCCACCCGATCCGCCAAACAATGCAGCATTGTCCTTCGTGCTCGCGACAAGGAGCCACCAGAGCGGGAGCAAGAAATAGAGACAGAGGAAGCCGAGTAAGGCGTACCCGCCGTATTTCTGAGGGAACGTGCGTGGCGCGGTGGTACTCATTCCGTAATTCCACTTCTCTTGCGGGTGGCAGTCATGAAGATCGCTGACCCAATGAACACAACGGCACCCAGCACGAACGAGATCGCGAGCGCATAGTTGAACTGACCGTAGGAGAAGGCCGTCGAGTATGCGTACATGTTGGGTGTGTACGCGGCGTCGATTGATCCGCCGGCAATCGGTCTGAGCGTCTGTGGTTCAGTGAAAAACTGCAGCGTACCGATGATCGCGAACACAAGGATCAACACGAGTGCCGACGACACCATCGGGACTTTGATGCGCAGTGCGATCTGCCATGCGCTTGCGCCGTCAAGCTTCGCCGCCTCGTACACGGTCGGATCGATGCCCTTCAGCGCCGCGTAGATGATGATCATGTAGTAACCGGCCCATTGCCAGGTGACGATGTTGACGAGGGCGCCGAACACGTTGCCACTCGAAAGCAGATCCGGCGCATCGGCTCCGAAGAGGGAGAAGAGGTCTTTCAGCGGGCCGAAATTCGGGCTGTAGAGAAAGCCCCACATCAGCGCGCCAATAACCGCCGGAACTGCGTACGGTACAAAGATGATCAGCCGGCTGACCTTCGCAAAACGTGAGGTCAAGGAGTCGAGCACCAGAGCAGCCGAGAGTGAAACAAGCATCTGAATCGGCACGAGCACAAGGGTGAAGCCGATCACCAGCACGACTCCCTTGAGGAAGAGCGGATCCTGGACGGCCTTGAGATAGTTGTCTCCTCCCACCCAGCGATCACCACCGATGAGGGAGTTGGTGCGGAGACTCATCCAGAGGGCGTAACCGAGCGGTACGACGAGGAATGCGATGAAGACGGCGCCGAACGGGGCCGTGAGGATCCAGCCGATCCAACCCCGGCGTTGTCGGCCGGCGCGACGGCGCCGGGTCGCGACCGGTGTGGGCGCGGCGATGTTCTGAATGACCATGGGTTTTGCTCTCCTGGAGTGGGTGGTGCGGCGGCGTGCCGCACCACCCGGGGGATAATTATTTGACGGTGAAGCCTTGTTCTTCGAGCTGAGCGACGACATTCGTCTGCACGTTCGCCAAGATCTCGTCGGACGTGATTGTGCCCTCGAGGGCGGCGACCAGCTCCGACCGCATGGCGTCGTAGACGTAAGACTGCACCGGGCTGAAGGTTGTTCCGGTGAAGTCCATCGCGGCCGGGTACCAGATGTCGCGGTTAGCCGTTTCGTCGCCGAAGAATTCCTGCGTGCTGTCCAGGAATGCGTCTGATTCGAGAACGGGCGTCCAAGTGGGGAAGAGTTTCACCTGGTCGATGCCGATATCCCACGCTTCCTTCGTGCCGAAGAGTTCCATGGCCACCTTCGCCGCCAGTTCAGGATCATCGGCCTGCTCCGTAACGGCGAGGCCGCCACCGCCATGGTTAGCGGCCACCGGCTGGTCGATGTCCCACTGGGGAAGTGGGGCGATCCGCCACACCGCTGTCGGATCGTTCGACTCGACGCCGAGGAGGTTTTTTTGGCCCCAGGCGGCCGCGATGTAGGTGGCGTAGCCACCGTTTACTAGCTTGGACTGATAATCCGTCGTGCCCCGGTCCTCCGTATCGATGAGGCCGGCGTCGATGAGGTCGAACCAGTACTTCAGTACCGCTCGTCCCTCCGCGCTGTCAATGTCGACGCCGATTGTTTCGGGGTTCGAAAGGTCGTAGTCGAACGGTTGCCAGCCGCCCTGCGACAGGATGGCGTGGGTGAAGTACCCGAAGTTGGTGTACCAGTCAGTAAATAGTGCAGCGGATCCGGAGTCTTTCAGCTGCTGCGCCGCTGTCGCGAATTCGGCCCAGGTCTGGGGAACTGGGATCGCTGCTGCGTCAAGGATGTCCTGGCGGTAGAACATCCCCATCGGCCCGCTGTCCACGGGGATGGCGTACACGGAGCTGTCGGAACTTACGCTCGACCACGCACCCGCGGTGTAGTCATCCTTGACGTCGTTTGCTCCGAACTCGCTGAGGTCGACGAGCGTGTCGCGGATGATGAAGTTCGGAAGCTGGTCGAACTCGAGCTGTGCGACATCCGGAGCTCCGGTTCCCGATTCGAACGCGACGTTGAGCTTGTTGTATTCGTCGGCTCCGGCTCCCGCCATCACCCAACACACCTGGACGTCGTCGTGCGTCGCATTGAACTCGTCGACGACCTGGTCAAAGTTGGGGTAGAACGCCCATACCTCGACCGATGGAGCTTTTTTGTTCGGGATCTCGTTCTGACAGGCAGCGGTCGGCTCGCTCGTGGCCGAAGCCGAACACCCTGTGATCGTCAGAAGGAGTGTAGCCGCGGCTATGGCGACCATCCTCGTGGTTGTGCTGCGTCTCATTCTCAAGCTCCTTCGCTCGTGGGAAATCCTCTGCACACGGTAAACATTGCGCGGCAACTCGGTCAAGGAAATTTATAGAAAGTTAAAGAAATTTCTGAAATACTCGAACTGATCGGTATCAGATCGCCTAGGTGAGGAGCGGTGAGGATGAACTCAGGGGATGCGGTTAGGCCGACGATCGCGGACGTGGCGCGCCTTTCGGGGGTTTCGACACCGACGGTGTCGAAAGTCATCAACAGCAGCGGACATGTGGCCGAGGCCACCCGTGTCCGTGTTCTTGCCGCATTAGACGAGGTCGGCTACGTCACGAGACGATCTCGGGACGTTCGTCGTGGTGCCGCGACCGGCTATGTCCAGTTGGTAGCCAAGAACATCCAGAGCCCGTTCTTGTTGCGTATTCTCGACGGGGCTCACGCTGAGGCGCGCAAGATTGGGCTGGGATTGGTAGTGACGAGCGCTGATCCCGCTTCCTCCGGACAGTGGCTAGTTGCACATAAATCGGCATCGTCTAACATCGCCGGAACACTCTTCGTTTCTCCCGATATCGATGACAACCGCGCTTCGGAGCGCGCTTCGCTTGTGCGACCGATCGTCGTGCTCGAGCCGAAGATGCAACCGCCGCCGGGTGTTCTAAGCGTGAGCACGGCTAACTGGCACGGCGGGATTCAGGCGATGGAACATCTGCTCTCTCTTGGCCACACCAGAATTGGGATGATCACGGGTACTTCATCGCTGTATAGCAAAGCGCGGATCGGGTCATACGTGTCGGCGCTGGAAACCAATGGAATCAGACTTGACGGCCAACTGATGCGACGGGGTGATTTTTCGGTCGCCTCAGGTCGGCGGGAGGGTCTTGCGCTGTTCGATCTGGCTGAGCCCCCCACTGCGGTCTTCGCTGCCAGCGACGAGATCGCCTTCGGTGTTGTTTCCGCAGCGCGTGAACGCGGAGTGAGCGTTCCAGAGCAACTAAGCGTGGTCGGCTTCGACGACATCCCTGAGGCTTCCTGGATGACTCCGGCGCTCACTACAGTGCGACAACCCCTCGAGCAATTGGCGCAACTCGCCGTGCAGGCTCTTGCTAGGCGAGACCCCGGCGACTTCATCACCTCCGATCACATCGAACTCTCGACCGAGCTGATCGTGCGGGACAGTACGCGTGCTCGAGGATAGGGTCTGCTCGCCGCGTTCCTACTTACTAACCGCATAGACAGTGGGGCGAATCTCGAGGCCCGGTTCCGGAGACCAGCTCAAGCACCGAATCGTGCAGTGCGACTGCTCAGAAAACTGTTCTTATTGATTGGTCAACGACTCGGTGAGCAAGCTGCAATACGAGCCATAAGACAAACTTTGCGAGCACTGCTGGAAAGTTCTGGCCAACCATATTGGCGATCGCAACTATTCGCACGACTGGAGACGAAATCTGACGCCGGGAAGAGCAGATGCAGATTCACTGCACATCATTATCGGCGGAATAACTCGACATGCCCTGTTCTTGACATAATAACCATTATCGGCGAAATTAATACCTGATGAGAGGCTATTTTCTCGCCGCAATGAGCAGATCGACTGCGTCGTTCATCCCGTAACGCTCGGCCAAGACGGTAAGCAAATCCTCCACGGACCGGGGTGGGCCGTTTCGGCCGTACCTGGCCGATATGTGGCCTAATGCTGCCAGCGCTCCTGTCGGGCTGAGAGCGACGGTATTGAGGGCGAACTCCTGCGCAGAGATAACTTCGATGTTCGCTGGAATGAGGCTCGGGGGAAAATCTTTGAAGTTTGCTGTCACGATTGCGCCAGCGCCGGCGAGGTGAGCGGCGGCGACCACGTGCTCATCGTCTGGATCCGGGAGCCCGTACGTACCCTCGAACGGTTCCCAACCTCGGACTTCTGCATCGGGGAACGCAGTTCGCATCTGCTGCGTGAGCGAGCGTGCTTTCTCCTCTGAGTCCTCTGTGGGCGATCCATGCTTTTGTAACTTCAGTGCTTCGTGTTCCTCGAGCTCCTCAAGAATGGCGTCGCTCCACAGGGGCCGATACAACCCTTCTACCGCCAGCGACAACAAAAAATCGCGTTGCAGACTCGGCCATAAGACACAGGTGTCTAGAAGAGCGGAGTACATCCGCCCATCATGTCAGGAAGCGTTACGCGTTGCGCGACGGGCAGCAACGGTCCGGCGGGCTTGTTTAAGCTCCGCCAACGTCTCCTCGAGATCGCTCTCGTCATCGAGGTCCACAGTGGTGGTATCGAGGGCGGCGTACTGGGCGGCACGGCGCCGGTCTATGTAGTCCAACGCGTCGCGGAGCAGTATGCGGCGATGTGTTCCGTTGCGGTCAAACGGTATTTCCCCGGCGTCCAGAAGCTTGATTAGGGTGGGACGGCTCATCCCGAGAAGATCTGCCACCTGCTGGGTTGTTAGCGTTCGTGAGCGTGGTGACACTGTAACGGCGAGACCTTGTTGCATTGCTGCGACAACCTGGCGAAGTACCTGGTGGACCTCTTCAGGTATTTCAACCTGGTCGCCTACGCCTGTGCCGGTAAGAAAGTATCCGGGCTGGATCGTGGCTCGTCCGGCTGCTTCGTGAGCTTCAAGGAAGTTGAATATGTCTGCGACGTGTTCTGTGTCGTTGGAGATATAAGTTTCCTGGCTGAGCAGTGCGTTGTTTGTCGTCATGTTTACTCCTATGTGAAGTAAGTGTAACTGGTTTCGTTTCTTGCGAATAGGCCCGTTTGTCTGTGGGTTTGTCGATGCGCAGCCGCGTCGACAGTCAGGGGGTGAGTGTGCGTTCCGCTCTCGTGTCTAAATCCCCGCAACGGCTCTATCGGCACCAAGGGGGGAAATTGCCCCTATCCCCTCAGTGCGCTCTTCTATGCGCAGCGTCGAATTAACGCGATGGTGCCCCAGCTGCTGGGGACAACCCCGACGCAGCTCGTGAGCCTCAGATTTACCTGCCGCTAACCGGCCCTGCAACAGTGTCAACGACTACAACATCGTCGTTCGGCACTTCACGCCCAGCTTCGTCGACGAATGCGACTCTCACCGGCGTCGAGGACTTTTTCGACCGGCGGGAGACGCTTGGCCCTTCGGGCAGCGGCAGATTTTGATCTCCCCATTGCTGTAAAGCTCCGACAACGACGTGTAGTTCGCGACCGATCTCGGTTAGCGAATACTCGTACTGGGTGCGACGGCCAGCAACTTGGTAGGCGTCACGGTGCATAACGCCACATTCCACGAGGGTGCTTAGCCGTTCGCTCAGTACGTCAGCGGCGACACCGAGGTTTTCACGGAAGGCCTCGAAACGGGTGGTGCCCGATAGCGCTTCGCGAACGATGAGGAGTGTCCATCGCTCCCCCAGGACGGAAAGGCTGCGGGCGACAGAGCAGGTGCTGTCACGAAGCTTGGCGATGGGCATCGATATGACCTCCTTCTGGACCGCTCCCTCAGGCTACTAGCCAGAAGCAGGTCTTTTGGCCCCGTGCAATTGGTCGCGGGCGGAGGTGTCCGCCCGCGACGAATTAGTCGGTTTGTGCTGCCTCGGTAAGGCAGCATCGGGGCTACTGCTGTGCGATCGCCGCGATATCCCCGGCAAGGTTGTATTCCAGCGGGCTGCGTTTCTGCATGCCCGCCTCAATCAAGCGACTGACCCGGTCGCCGACGCCGGGGCGCGAGACGCCGACCCAATAAGCGTCAGAATGCAGAGGGTATTCTGCGTCGGGCAGGCGCGTGTACTTGTTGACGAAGTCCTTGACTTCGACGATCGCCTGGTGGTCCCAACCGGACACGCGCCTGGCGAAGTTGGTGACAAAGTCTTCGAACTCGGCATCAGGGATCGCGCGATTGACGTAGCCGTACTTCTCAGCCAGTGCGCCGTCGAAGTCTTCGGCGCCGAGGAGGATTTCCATGGTCCGTCCACGGCCGACGAGGGACGGGAGGCGTCCACTGGCTCCACCTCCGGTCACCGCCGACAATGCGATCTCCACCTGCGCGAGCTTGGCCTTTTCCAGGCTAGCGAAACGCATGTCCATAGCGAGCACGAGCTCGCTTCCGGCGCCGCGGGTGATACCGCGGATCGCAGCAATGGTCACTGCGTTGAGCTTGCTGATGCGCACCGTGATGTCGACCCAGGAGGTGTAGCCGGTGGTGCCGGGCAGTGCCTCCGAGGCCTCGCCGTCGATTTCGACGTCGTAGTGGGCGATGTAAAAGTCGGGATCGGCGCTATCGAACACGACGACATTGACGGTGTCGTTGTTCTCCAGCTCGGCGAGCAGCTCTTTCATGTCGCGCATCATCTCAGTGCCAATCACATTGATGGGCGGGTTGTTGAAGGTAACGCGCCAGAAGGTAGGTGACTCGACGGTCAGCTTCAAATGCGTGGGCTTGAAATTTTCAAGAAAGGTCATGATGGCAAGCTTATATACCTCAATTGGATTTTCCAACCCAGACACCAAGTTCGCGCGCTGAGGTGAGTCGATGAGCGCACTGGGAAGGCGATTATCTACTGCTGTGCCAGGGCTGCGAGGTAGTCCGCAATGCTCTGAGTGGGGTGGCCGATGAGGTGCGAGAGTTCGCCGGAGATGTCGCCGAGCAGGCCATCGCGCATGTTGGAGTCCAGGGCCACAAGGAAGCTGGCTATGCCCGTCTCGAGGCCGGCCGCAGAAAGGGCGGCGAGGTGCTCGTCGGAGGTGAGAGGCCTGAAGACAACGTCGCGACCCGACGCGGCGGAGGCGGCTGCCGCGAAGTCGGTGCCGGTCCAAGCGGTGTCTCCCGAGAGCTCGTAGGTCGCGCCGACGTGCCCGTCGGTGGTGAGCACCGCGGCAATGGCTTCGGCGTAGTCGGTGCGTGGAGCACTTGCGACCCGGCCCTCTCCCGTGCTGGCGGCGTAGACGCCAGTGCGCACAGCCTGTTCGTAGGCGTCAGCGTGGTTCTCGTGGTACCAGACATTGCGGAGGATGGTGGCCGGGATCCCGGATGCTGTGATGGCCTCCTCGGTCGCCTTATGGTCGGGGGCGAGGATGAAGCTGCTCGTCGTCGCCTTTGGGGCGCTCGTGTACACGATGCGAGTGACGCCTGCGCGCTGTGCAGCGTCGATCGCATTCTGATGTTGTGCGACGCGTCGACCAGCCTCAGTGCCGGAAACCAGCACGAAGGAGTCCGCGCCGACCAATGCGGCGTCCAGCGTTGCTGATTCGTTGAAATCGATCACAGCGGTTCGAACGCCAGTGGACTCGGTGAGGGCCGTGAGTCTTTCGGGGTTGCGGCCGGCGGCCACGATGTCGAAGGCGGGGACGCCCCGGGCGAGAAGGTGTTCAACGGCGAGGCGGCCGAGGTGGCCGGTGGCTCCGGAGACGATGATGTTCATACTGATCCCTTCAGTGACCCCGCTCGGGGCCGTTCTCTAACGGTCGGTCCTCGACGGTGTGCGTCGACCGGCTTCTAGTGGGTTGTTGCGCCGCCGTCGATCACGAGTTCTATCCCTGTCACGTACTTGGATTCGTCGGAGGCGAGATAGAGCATGCCGTAGGCGACGTCGGATGCTTCTCCGACGTGAGGAGGAAGCGGGTTGGTCTCGGCATCGGCCATGGTTTCGCTCGTAAGTCCGTAAGCCGCTGCCAGGGCAGTGAAAATGGACCCGGGGTGCACGGAGTTCACACGGATACTGTCCTTCGCAAAGGCTTGGGCGGCGTGCTTCGTGAGGGAGCGCACGGCACCCTTGGAAGCGCTGTAGGCCGCGCCGCCGCCGTCCGCTGCGCCGGCGATGAGGGCGGCAATAGACGAGACGTTGACGATGGATCCCGCCCCTTGAGCTTGCAGATGGGGGATGACATTCTTCATGCCCAACCACATGCCGGTGGTGTTCACCGCTAACACCTTGTTCCAGTCGTCAAGTTCGGCCTCCAGAATGCCCTTGGGCATGTGAATACCCGCGTTGTTGATGAGAATGTCGATCTTGCCGTAGGCCTCGATCGTCGCCTTCACTGTGGACTCCCAGGACTCGGGCGAGGCAACGTCAAGAACAACGCTGATCGCGTCGCCGCCTAGCTCTCGTATTTCCTCGACCAGGGTTATGAGCGCATCCTCGCTGATATCCGTTCCGACCACCTTGGCGCCCTCGACAGCAAAGAGCTGGGCCGCTGAGCGTCCCATGCCGCTCGCGGCTCCGGTGATGATCGCTACTTTTCCTTTTAGTCTTGGCATTGTTCTTCCTATTTCAATTTCTTGGCGGGGTATTTGCCGCCGTCCTGTGTTGCGACCGACGGAGACTCCGTCGGTTCTGTCAGCGTCCGCTTATTGCGCGTAGTGCTGAAGTCGTGGAGGGGATGGTCGCCAGCTAGTGGGGTCGTTTCGCGAAGTGGACGCATCACCTAGGGTTTCGCCTGGAAGTGTCCCGCAACGTTTATGAATGCGTCGCGGGTGACTGCGGCATTGTTGTTGACCAGAAAGACGTGGGTTGCGCTTTGGCGCAACCCACGTCTCTTGAGTTGGTGTGACGTTACTTTGTGTTGGTCGCTGCGGTTTCGATGACCTTGGCTACCTTTTTGGGCTCCTTCACCATCGCGAGGTGTCCGGCCTTCACTTGGGTGACGGTCGATTCGGCGCGGTCTGCCATCTCGAGCTGGAGTGCCAGCGGGATGCTGGCGTCCTGCGTTCCTGCGACGTACCAGGACGGGAGGGTCTTCCATGCCTGGGCCGCCGAGGCCTTCTCGTTCACAGCGCTGAAGGTGATCGGGCGCTGCTTCGCGTAGTACGAGGCCTGCTCGGCCTTGGAGAGACCGTTTGCAAATCCGGGTCCGAAGGCCTCCTGCTTCAAGTACAGGTCGACATCACCTTCAGGGGCGCCCGGGTAGGGGATCATGTCGAACAGCTGCGTCGGGTCAACCGGGCCGGCACTGTTCAGCAGGTCGAGGAGGCTTTCGCCCTCGGCCGGCACGAAGGCATCGACATACACGAGGCTCTTCACGTCGGGATCGGTCAGCGCGGCTTCGCTGATGACGGCGCCGCCGTAGGAGTGTCCGACGAGGACTACCGGGCCGGTGGTGCGGGTGGCGAGGAAGGATGCGAGGTATTCGGAGTCGCCGCTCAGGGAACGGAGGGGGTTGGCGAAATCGAGTACGGGGTAGCCGTCCTTTGTCAGGATTTTCTCCACCGCGGTGAACGAGCTGGCGTCGGTCCAGGCGCCGTGCACAATGACGACAGTGGGTTTTGCGGGCTTGGCGGGCTTGTCGGCCTGAGCTGCTGTGGTGCCGCCCAGAGCGACGACTGCAGCCGTCGCAATACCAGCGGCGATAGTAAGGATGCGGCGCTTGGAGCCGCGGGTAGTGCTGTTACTCATGATCTCTTTCCTCTTTTTGGTGGTGCGCGATTGTTTGCGCGACGGTCATCGCCGCGACTTGTGTCCGGGTTCAGGCGAAGGGGGTGTTGTTATGCCGAAGGTCGGCGATGGGATGGTGTGGGTGAGCTGGCTGACGTGAACTCGTCGAGGATGCTCATACCGCGCCTTCGGTTGGTGCGGCCGCGCCGATGATGACGTCGGCGACCTCGCGAGGGTGGGTCACCATCGATAGGTGGCCTGTCTCCAGCTGAGTGACGGCCGATCCGGCACGCTCGGCCATGCGAAGCTGCAGCGTCAGCGGAATGCTTCCGTCGATGGTGCCTGCTACGTACCAGGAAGGCAGCGTTTCCCACGCTTGTCCGGCTGCAGCGGGGGTACCCACCGCGCTGAACGTGATTGGGCGCTGCTTGGCGTAGAACTCGGCCTGCAGCTCTTCCGAAAGTCCGGTTGCGAATGCGGGTTCAAACGGCCCGCGCTGGATGTAGAGGTCGACGTCTCCCTCGGAAGCGCCCGGGTATGGAGCCATGTCGAACAGCTGAGAGGGATCGACCGGGCCAGCGCTGTTGAGCAGGTCGAGGAGGCTCTCCCCCTCAGCCGGCACAAAGGCGTTGACGTAGACCAAGCCCGTTACAGAGGGAACGGCCGTGGCGGCTGCTCCGATGACTGCTCCGCCGTACGAGTGGCCTACCAGAACGACGGGGCCGCTGGTGCGGCTCTGCAGGAAGGTGGCGAGGTAGTTGGCGTCGCCGGCCAGTGATCGCAGCGGGTTAGCGAATTGGAGCACGTTGTAACCGTGCTCGGTGAGCAGATGCTGCACTGCGGTAAAAGAGCTTGCGTCAGTCCATGCTCCGTGAACGATCACGATGGTGGGCTTGGTGGTGTCGGTCATGATGGCCTCTCTAATCTCTGGCCGGAGAGGTTCTCCGGTTATGAGATAGACAGCGCCAGGGAGGGCTAACTAATTCCCGCTACACAAATCTTTTTTGAAGAATTTTGGGCTCACTGCCGGGCGGGGCCCTGAGCGGTGAATCAGCTGTGCGGGCGTGGGTGGCTGAGGCCATTGAGGACGATTGCGAGCATCCCGCGCACCAGCTCTGGGGAGAGCTGCGCCTCGTCGGCGATCATCGCCACACCCGAAACGAGTGCGCTGACTTCGAACGAGTCGACGGGTGCCGCTACCACTGCCGCCCGGTAGGCCCGATCAAAGACGCTTTTATTCGCCTCGAGAATCGCGTCTTGAGCTGAGCGCAACGGCGAGGTCTCATCACTCGCGCTGGCTGCCATGGTGGATGCGAGGCCGCGGTAGGTCATGGCATGCCTGGCCAAGCGCACGAGCCAGTCAAGTACGTCGTCCCAGCGGTCCGCGGCAGTGTTGTCCGCATCAGCCTTGACATCAGAAACCCAACTTAGGAGCAGCTCGCTGATGAGGTCTTCACGGGTCGGGAAGTGCCGGTAGAGCGTCCCCGGTCCAACGCCCGCCCTCTTTGCGACGTTATTTAGCGAGCACTCCGTGCCGCCCAGCTCGACCTCGATGCGAGCCGCTTCTAAGATCAGCGCCCGGTTCTTCGCCGCATCGGCTCGCATGCGACGGGGAGGTGTTGTGTTGGTAGAAATGTCGTGCTCCCTTTGTGTGGGCTGTGGTGTATTCAACAATATGGTGGGGCGTCCGTACCGGGCGCTATGCGCGCGAATTACTCGTGCGCTGCACGGTGATCTCTGTCTTGGGCTTCTTGACGGTGATTATCGCGACGATGGTGGCCACCGCGGCGAGTCCCACGCCGACGAACATGGCACCGGCGAAGCCGGGCATGAACTGCCCTTCGATGGCCCCGGTCGCGTAGACGCTGACCGCGACCGCGATCCCGATTGACCCGCCGACCTGCTGCACCATCTGCAGCATTCCCGACGCGGAACCGGTGTCCGCTTCGGGTACCGCATTCATCGTGGCGAGGGTGCCGGAGGTGAAGATCAGGGCGACCCCGAGCGCGTGGATGATCAGCGGGATGACGACGCCGACATACGTTGCGTCGTCGTCGAGTCGCGCCCAGAGCAGGAAGCTCCCGGCGACAAGCGCTCCTCCAATGACGAGCGGGACGCGGGCGCCGAACCGAGCGACGATACCGGGCACCCACCGGTTCACGATGAACACAGTTGCCGTGAGTGGCAGGAATGCAAGGCCGGCAAGGAGCGGACCGAGCTCGAGCACGCGTTGCAGAAACTGCACGATGAAAAACAACATAGCGGCGTTGCTACCGACGATCAGTCCCTGGTTGATGAGTGCACCGACGCGGGGTGTGTCTTTCAGTAGGTGAATGGCGACGAGCGGGTTGGCCGAGCGGCGTTCGATGATGACTAGCGCGGCGATGAGAAGGGCGGCAATGACGAAAAAGAGGAGGGTGCCGATCGTGCCCCAGCCATTCTCCCCTGCGTAGATGAATGCCCACACGATTCCGGCCGAGGCGAGGCTGGCGAAGATCGCCCCCGGAACGTCGAAGGCTCGCGCCCGGCGCCGGTCGTTCTCGTGGACGAGCCTGATCACAGTCGCGATAACCACGATGCCGACGGGCACGTTGATGAGGAGCCCCCATCGCCAGGAGAGCAGATCGGTCAGCAACCCCCCGAGGATCAGTCCCACCGACGAACCGATCGCAGAGGTCGAAGTGAACCATGCGAGGCCCTTGGCGCGTGCCGCTTCATCCTTCGCCATCGTTGCAATCAGTGCGAGCACGCTCGGTGCCGCTATAGCAGCGCCGACCCCCTGGAGGATTCGTGCAGCGACGAGCATCATCGGGCTGACCGCGAGGCCGCCGATCAGCGATCCGAGCATGAACACGCCCGTGCCGATCGAAAACACCCGGACACGACCGAAACTGTCACCGAGTCGCCCGCCCAGCAGGATTAGCCCCCCAAACGCGAGAGCGTATGCATTAGGGATCCACGACAGCGATGAGGCCGTGAAGCCGAGCTCGGCCTGCACCGCCGGTAGAGCGACGGTCATCACCTGAGCGTCGAGCTGCAGCATCAACTGCAATGCCAGTACCGCCGTCAAGGCGAGGGCTGCGGTGCGAGGTCGGTCCGAGACGAGTGACATCAGAACTCCTAAGCTGGAACGAACGGAGCGGTTCTCCATTTACCCTAGAACAATCCGGAGAAGAGCTCCATATATTCCCTGCCTCTCGAAAGAGAATGGATAATTTGCAGTCGCCGCCACGAGGAAGCTGACTCATGCCCTTCGCCGACGAACTCGTCGGACCCCACGCGGACGACGAATCAATGCCCTGCTGCGGTCGTGTCCGAACTAGGCACCACCAACGTTGAGCTGGCGGTCAGCTATGCAAAAGATGAGTCGACAGCAGCGTCAACACTGTCGTGCTTTCCCCGATTCGCCAGTGCCACGCAGCGCTGAGACCCGGCACGAACAGCGCTCTTGCCGTAGCGTGGGCGGCGAGCAGTTTAGAAGAGTCCCGCGTAGGCGCCGCCGTCGTTGATGATGTTTTGCCCGGTGACATAGCCCATCTGTGTCGAACAGAGCATCGCGATTAAGTCGCCGACTTCATGCGGCTCGGCGAGTCGGCCGGCGGCTGTGCCAGCGAGGATTTCCCTCTCGATCGTCTGGTAGGTCACGCCGCGTTCTGTGGCGGAGCCCTGGAGCGCCGTCTGCAGCGCTTCGGTGTTGATAAGGCCGGGCAGCACGCTGTTGATCGTGACGTTGTGCGGCGCAACCTCGCGGACCATTGACGCGATCGCCCCGGCAAGAGCGAGTCGGGCGGCGTGTGAGGGGACGTTCGTCTGGGGGAACTTGATGAAGCTTGCTGAGACGTTCACGATGCGACCGAATCGTCGTTCAACCATGCCTGGCGCGTAGGCGTGGATCAGATCGATCGCTGAAAAGAAGTGGGCATCGAACCAGGTCAACCATTCGGCGCGTGACATGTCTTGATAGTCGACAGGGCGTTGCGGCACGCCGGCATTAGTGACCAGCACGTCGGCCTCGGGGTATGCACTGAAAAGTGCGAGACGCCCCTCCTCAGTTGTGAGGTCGGTGGCGAAGGCCTCGACAGGTATGCCACTTTCTGCTGAGATCTCGCGCGCTGATTTTTCAAGGGTAGTAGGTGTACGTGCGGCAATCACGACCCGTGCGCCTTCAAGCGAGAAGCGTCGTGCGGCGGCGCGGCCCATGCCTTTGCTGCCGCCACCGACGACGACGAGCCGATTTTTCAGTCCAAGGTCCATCAAGCGACTCCGTAGCTGTGTGTAGGTGAAATTTGACCGGGAAGTGACATGAACAAGCGGTCAGGGTTGTGTGACGATGACCTTGCCGTTACCTCTTTCAGCAGCGGTATGCGCGTCGATGATGTCGGCTAAGGGGAATTCGTGATCAACTCGGGGCGTCCAGAGACCGGCCTGTCCGAGTGCGGCCGCGCCCCGGAGGAGTGCCGAGTCATGGCGGGCGACGACACTCGTCGCTCCCAACTGGGCAGCTTCTTGAGCGCCCAGGACGGTGACGACTCGGGCGGCGTTGCCGACAATGGCCACGATGTCGGGCAGCGAGCTGGACGGGGAGGGGGCCGCGTGCAGCGCGGCGTCGACACCGCCCGGTGCGAGGGCGGTAACTCGCTCCGCCAGCCCCGGACCGTAAGTAGTCGGGAGGACGCCCATCGCCTCGAGCTTAGGGAAGCTGCGCTTGCTGCCCGTACCGATGACGGTGGCTCCCGCAGCAAGGGCGAACGCTGCGGCTGCGCTACCCACGGCCCCGGAAGCGCCCTCGATGAGCACCGTCGCACCGTCCAGGTCGCCGAGAGCTTCGATGGCTGTGGCGGCGGTAGCGCCCGCGAGGCCCGCTGATGCGGCCTGCGCCATTGTCCACTGTTTCGGCACGGTGCTCCATGCCGTCAGAACGGCGAACTCTGCCGTTGTGTCACTAACCCCGCCGTTCAGCCCGAAGACAACGTCACCAATCTTGGTGTCGGTCACGCCCGTGCCGACCTCGTCTACGATGCCGGCCGCGTCCATGCCCGGCACTGCGGGGAGCTCCAGTGGCAGAACCTGCGCGAGGTGGCCGGCGCGCAGCAGGACGTCGATCTGGTTAACGCTCGTGGCGCGGACTGCAATGCGGATTGAGTTCTTGCAGGCGTGGGGCTCTGGTGCGTCCTCGATGACGAGGACATCCGGGGTTCCGTAGGAGTGGTATCGGGCAGCGCGCACAGTAATTCAACTCTCCATAGAAGGTTCGGCAGCCGAGAACTGCCGTGGGAATGAACGGAGCGGGTCTCCGGTTGCTTGTAAATACAACCGGAGAAGTGCTCCGAATATTCCAATTGATTGTGAACAAAGGAGATTGTGATGGAGTCATCATCTGAACGCGTTGCTCTTGTGACCGGCGGGTCCCGAGGAATCGGAGCAGCCATCGTAGAGCGTCTCGCCGCAGACGGTTACACGGTGGCGTTCACCTATTCGTCATCGCACACGGCAGCCGACACCCTGGTCGACATTGTCCGGGATGCCGGCGGGACCGCGATCGCCTATCAGGCCGACGGGACAGACGAGGTAGCGTTCGCATCGGTCGTCGAGTCCGTGGTAAGCCGTGGCGGCGGGCTGGATGTGCTCGTGAACAATGCCGGCGGTGGCACCTGGGGTCACCTCACCGAGTTGCCCGTGACGGAGATCGACTCGATGATCGCGATAAACGTCCGAGCCCTGGTCCTGGCAACAAGGACCGCCATCCCGCACCTGCGAAAGGGCGGACGTATCGTCAATATCGGCAGCGTGAACGCTGATTACACGGGATTCGTCGGGGGTTCGGTCTACTCGATGACCAAGGGAGCGGTCGCCAGCTTCACCAAGGCCCTTGCTCGTGAACTTGCACCGCGCGAAGTGACAGTTAACAACGTGCAGCCCGGGCCGACCCACACTGAGGCAAACCCCTCCGACGGTCCCGGTGGGGACATGCTTCGTTCTCGCATCGCCATGGATCGGTTCGGTTCGGCTACCGAAATCGCCGCCCTCGTGTCGTACCTCACCACGCCAGAGGCCGCCTTCATGACTGGTGCTTCCCTGAACATCGACGGTGGCTTCAGCTCCTGACCACCACACCGGTGCCGCGGGGGAAGAAGTCCGGCTGCTCCTGCACCCCACGGCACTGGGCTCACCGAACTGGCCGGGAGTGAGGAGGGGATCGTCGACGACGTTGACGATCCCCACCTCGCCCCTGGTACGCCGTATCGACTCCGCCGCCCACCGGCGACTCACTCCCGCTGAGGACAGGATTCCGCCGGGCGCTAAAGCGTTGGCGTGAGGTGCCGCGTCCGCTCTAGCTGCATCTCGTGCCGAGCGCGGATCGTACCCACCTGAATTGCGGTCAGTTCAGTGTTTGCCGGGTAGCGTCGATGGTGCCGAGCAGCGCCAGCGCGTCTGCGCTCGGGGAGCCGATAGGGGCCGTTGCAACAGTCAGTTGTTGGCCCGGCGCGTCCCGAACATCGAGTGTTTGGTAGGTCAGCTCTACCCGCCCAATGTCGGGGTGGTTGATGACTTTGTAAGTGATGTTCAATCCCGACACTGTGTGATCCGCCCAGAGAGCTGCGAAGTCGCTGCTTCCCCGCAGCAGGCGTTCCACAAGGGGCGGAACGGCAGGGTAGGGGACGGCGAACCCGGCCGCGAGCCGGATAGCGCTGACGGAGGCGCGAGCGACGACGTCCCACTCGACGAAGTAATCGCGAGCACTGGGCTCGAGGAAAATGTACTCGAGGCCGCCCGCCTCAAGTTGTGTGGGGCCGAGCAGTGCCCGTGCGGTCGCATTAGCGGCGATCACATGGAAGGCCGGGTCGATCACATAGGCGGCAGCACCGGGAAACGCGTCCATCAGCTGCAGCAGTTCCGGGCTGACGGTGCCGGGCGGCGGTTGGAAGGTCGGGGCGAGCCTGGCGAGCCGGTACGCGTGCTGACGTGCATCAGGGCTCAACCGGAGCGCACCACAGATAGCGTCGACGACCTGGGCTGACGGGGTGCGCTCACGCCCCTGTTCGAGCCTGGTGTAGTAGTCAACGCTCACGCCGGCCAGTACGGCAACCTCCTCGCGGCGGAGGCCGGTAACGCGCCGGCCGGCGACATCCGGCAGCCCCACGTCCATCGGAGCGACGCGGGCGCGTTGTGCCCGGAGGAAGTCTCCGAGGGGGCTGGGCTGGACAGGCATGGACTTCACGTTACCTGCCCTTGCACCGCAGCTGGGTGGCCCGCGGCCGCATTACTGGTTCTCCTCGCGGGCGGTGTTGACCATGGCGAAGTTGTCACACAATTCGGGTGTGCCGAAAGTGACAGCCCAGTGGTTGTTGAAGTTGCCCAGTTTCGTATACCGGCCTACGCCGGTGATGACGGCGGTGGCGCCGGTGATCGAGACGAGTTGCCAATCGAAGCTCCACCCACCTTGCTGCCAATCCCAGCGGCTGCGCCAGCCTTCCACGATCTCGTTCCGGCCGATCCAATCGGTCTCGTAGGGGCCTTCGTGGTACTCGCCGTCTTCGGCGAAGAGCCCGGCGATGTCATCCGGGTCGTTGGTTGTCCAGGCCGTGAGATAGCGGTCGACCCATGCGGTCACAGTGTCGGAGGTGATAGTGGTGTCGTTCGTCGAGGTTGTCATGTGTTCCAGCGTGAGTCAGAGCGCTGTGGCCGGGAAGGGTGCGCTTCCCAGGGTGTGCTGCACCCACCCTCCATCTGGTTGCGACCGACTGAGGGGGTGTGGGGCACCCCCTGTCGCTCGACCTTCTTCCGATCGGCACCGCGTTCAAGACTCGAATCATTCAGCACTCACCGGCTACTTCAGAGGCATCATGGCAATCGACTCTTACCGCACACTCGGCACGACGGGGCTGCGCGTCAGCCCGCTCGCGCTCGGGGCAATGAACTTCGACGACGGCACCTGGGGCTCCGCCCCCGAAACCTCGTTTGACATCCTCGACCACTACCTCGACGCGGGCGGCAACTTCATCGACACGGCCAACCAGTACAACGCGGGCAAGTCCGAAGAAACGCTCGGCAGCTACTTCGCGCAGCGGTCGGGACGCCGCGATCGCGTCGTGCTCGCAACAAAATTTGGCGGCACGCTGCACCCCACCGACCCCAATGCTGGCGGAGCGGGACGGAAAGCCATCTATAGCCAACTCGATGAGTCACTGCGCCGCCTCAAGACCGATTACATCGACCTGTACTGGATGCACCAGTGGGACCGGCATACCCCGATTGAAGAGACGCTCTCCACTCTCGATGCCCTCGTGCGCGCTGGGAAGATCCGGGCCATCGGCGTCTCCAACGTTCCGGCATGGTGGATCGGGCAGGCCGTGGGCCTTTCCGGAGTGCGTGGCTGGGAGAGCATTGCGGCGCTCCAGGTCGAGTATTCCTTACTTGCCCGTACTCCCGAGGGCGAGCAGTTTGGTGCAGCCCGCGCGCTCGGATTGGGCGTCACACCCTGGAGCCCTTTGGCCTCAGGTGTGCTGTCCGGCAAATACTCCCGCGATGTGAGGACGGTGAAAGACTCGAGCCGGTCCGGTTACGCCTCCCCCAACCTCACGGAGAGCACCTTCGTGCTCCTGGATGCGCTGGGCGAGATCGCCGACCAGCATGCGACGACCGTCGCTGCGGTGTCGTTGGCGTGGGTCCGTCAGCAGGAAGAAGTCACGTCCACCCTGATCGGCGCCCGCACCGTCAACCAGCTCCACGCGAACCTGGCCTCAGCCGACGTCGCGCTGTCACCAGAGGAGATCGCACGGTTGTCGACTCTGACAGAACCCGCGCTCGAGTACCCGATGAACGTCATCCGCAGCTTCGCGACCGGCTTTCTTCAAGGCGACACCACGATCAACGGCCTCAGCTCCACGGCCTTCGCCCGCGCATGAGCGCCGCGACCGAAGCGCCTACGCCTCCTTCGTCCAACGCAACTTCCGCCGGTAGCCGCGCGACGTCACTGGAGCTGTTCTTCGACCTGGTGTACGTTTTCGCGTTTACCCAGGTGACACACCTGATGGCCACCGGCGCGAGTGTGACGAGTGTTTTCGGCGGCGTCGCGGTTCTCGGAGTGCTCTGGTGGTCGTGGGCGTCCCATGCCTGGTTGGCAAATCAACGCATCGCCGACCGCGGTGTGGTGCGGGTGGGAATCATCATCGCGATCACGACCGTTCTCGTCCTCGCCATCTCTATTCCCGAGGTCTACCCTCGCGCCGGCGAGAGCCACTTTGCGGCGATACTGTTCGCCGTCAGTTTTGTGCTGCTGTCGACGGTGTACACGGTAGTGAACGTCATCGTGGCGGGCCAGGACGTACTGCTTCGCCGCCAGGTACTCCGCACAATGATTGTCACTATCGTGCCCGTCTCCGCAGCCTTGATCGCCGGGGCGGTCCTCGGCGGGGTCGCTCAAATCGTTCTCTGGTTGGCCGCCGTCGCCATCGAGGGCGTCACCGTCTACTTCACCTCACGCGACGGTCAGTGGCAGCTTCCTTCGGCCGCCCACTACGCCGAAAGGCACGGCCTGGTGGTCATTCTGGCGTTCGGAGAATCAATCATCTCGATCGGACTGGGAGTAACTCACGTCACCCTTTCCCCCATCGTTATTGTCGGCTCCCTCCTCGCCGTAGCCCTGACACTCGGAATGTGGTGGCAATACTTTGCTCGGCTGTCCACTGCCGCGGAACGTCACCTCGAGACGCTCGTAGGAGCGCGACGCACCGCGGTCGCCACCGCCGGCACCTACCTACATTTTGGAATCGTCGCCGGAATCCTGTTCGCTTCCCTGGGGATGGGAGGCGCTATCGAGCGCATTGAAGAGACCAATCGATTAGGAACCTTCAGCGCAATCGCCCTTACCGGCGGCATTGCACTGTTCTTCATCTCCTCTGCCTTCTACGCATGGCGCACATCCCACCGCCTCCGCTGGTCGAGCCTGATCGGGGCGATAGTGATGCTTGCCCTTATCCCTGCACTGTCGATCACTCCCCCCGTCGCGGCACTTGGAGTCATGGCCCTCCTCACACTCGGGCTCACCGTATACGAGCACCTCCGTTCACTGGATCCGTCCCGTATTCAGCGACCCCACGATACGTCTACGACCTAAATTGACCACCTTCGCCCGGTCGATCGTCGTTTGCTCCAGCGGACCAGCCTTATTTCGGCATGGGAATGAACCGGGCGTCGGAAAAGTAGGTCTCGGGCCTATCGGAACCCGGGGTTATGTGACACGATTGTTGTTCTGTACCGATTGGTAAATAATAGGGAGGTGGCTCACTGTGACTGTTTCCGGACGGCCTCGCGGGTTCGATTCAGACATCGCGCTCGACGCCGCGGTCAATGTGTTCTGGAGGCGCGGCTACGACGGCGCGAGCCTGTCCGAACTAACCGCCGCGATGGGAATCAACAGGCCCAGCCTCTACGCAGCATTCGGCGACAAAGCCCAGCTGTTCCACATGGCACTGCGCCGTTACGTGGACCGCAACATGGGATACGTCAGCGCAGCGCTTGCCCTCCCGACCGCCCACGAGGTTGCGACAGCGTTCCTCGTCGGCAACGCTGTGGCTGTAACCCGGCCCGGACTTCCCGCTGGCTGCCTATCGGTACAGGCCGCAGTAGCGACCGAAGGGTCGTCCCAGCTGGCATTGCTGTCAGAGAACCGCGCAACGATCCAAGCTCTCTTCGCCGACCGATTCCGCCGCGCCATCGACGACGGCGACCTCGCAGCGAACGAAGACCCGGACGAGCTCGCAACATTTCTGATCACGATCTCCAGCGGCTTCGCCATCCGCGCCGCCGACGGAATACCTCGCGACTCGCTACTGGCCTTGGTGCGACGTGCCATGGCCACCTTCCCAGCACCCGTCGAATCCCCCACCAGCCGCGCCCACCCGTCCAACGCCCAGAAAGAACCCACACATGCTTGAGCAGACATCATCACTCTCCGGCGCCCGCACCGAGGCGCTGGAAGTCCGCGCGCTTTACGAAGTGCTTGAAGAACGCTTCAACGGCAGGACATGGTCGATCCCCGAATTAATGATCGGTTTCTCCAACGACGTCGGCTACATCGGCCGGCTCCTCCTGGCCCACGACGGAACTTGGGACATCGACGGTGACCCGCGCACCGAACTGAAGCACAAGCTCGCCGAATCACTGTGGTGGACCTTTGTCCTGGCCGACAAACTCGGCCTCGACTTGGACGAGGCCTACACCGACACCATGGCCAGCATCCGGGCAGGCCTAGAGTCCACCATTGCCCGCACCAATCAGCCCCACCAGAACTAACCAACCCGCCGCACGGCGGCACAACGAACTAGAAGGAGTCACCATGAACACCCTCCCGCTCACGAAGCACCTGCACGCTGCCGACGATCCCGAGCACGTACGCACCCCTCAGGTGCACTACATCGCCGTCCTCGGCGACGGCGCCCCCGGAAGCGACGAGTTCTACCGCAAAAAGATCCTGGTTTCCGACATCGGCCGGATCCTCAACCAGAACGATTCGACACCCGTGGTCGAGATCCAATTCTGGTACCCCGAATACTCCACACCAGTGGAAATCGAGGACTTCTACAGCGTGAACCCGATCCCATCGCTTCTCTACCGCGTCCTCGCCCAGGTTCCGGAAGGCACAACCGACGCCGACATCGCTGATGCCCGGAACCGCGCCACAAGCATCGCCGACACCGCCTCAGACGACGTCACGCTGTTCTCCATCCCCGAGCAAGACGTCGTCCAGGTCATGCACCATGGACCATTCTCCGAAGAATTCGGAACCCTGCGACGCCTCGGAAAGTATGCCGGACAGCGGAATCTGCACCGCTCTGGACCACACCACGAGATCCATCTCGACGCATTCACCCGCACAACCCCGCAAGACACCCTCCGCACCATACTCAGGGATCCGGTCCTCTAGGACCCCTGGGAATCAGCGGCGAGGGGCTCGGTCCCGAGGAGGCCGGCGCAGCACATCAATGCGCCGGCCGATCCTTAACGCGGCAGCTGCCATTCGGCTGGCGGCACGCTCAGGGCCACGATGGGCCCGATATCTTTCCGGTCGGCAAGATGGCCACGGGTCCGATCGCAATACCGGAACGGTCCCGTTTGGGGATCGAAGAGGACCGCCGCATGTCGGTCCCAATTGTTGATCCACCAAGACGACACCGCACCAAGATCGTTCGCGTCCTGGTCGGCCTGTACCCGCGCACTCCACAAGGCATAGAGGCGGGCGACGACCTCCGGGTGGTCATACCAGCGGTCACACCAACGCACCCGATCTTTCGACCCGGTCACCTCGACGATGTTGAAGTGTTCGATAACCCAGTCGAGGAACTGCTCGCGAATATCAACGAAGTCTTCATTCTCGTCGCTGTCTTCGTCGTTGAGAGCGTCGCGTTGCTCGTCCGTGAGCTCTGCGAGTTCGTCGTCTGTCAGGTCGGTGACGTCGCCGTCAGTCATGATGCACTGCCGGAATCGGCGCCGCGAGAACAGTCGAGACAGGCGCTGCTGTGCCCTCGATCTGTGCTTTCAACTGTTTGTCTCGGAACCAGGGCACGGTCTGCACCATGACCGGGCGGGACTTCGAGTTGAAGACGATCGCGCGCCACTCAGGGAGTGCGGCAAGCGCTGCGACGTCCATCGTGTTCACCTTCCGCATGCTGGTTGAGGTCGACATTTGCCCGTCGCGGCCGGTGGAGCTGCCGTAGGTGATTTCGTCGTGTTCTCCGATCAGCGCGGCAATGGTTTTGAGGAACTCGTCGTCGAGCACCCCTCCCCCGAAGACGCGGTTAGAGGCGGCGTCCCAGAGGGTGCCCCAGCCGTCGCGGCCGAATGCGTCGATGCCCTGGGCGCGGGACTGGAAATAGGTGTTGAGGATGATGCCGAGGGAGCCGTAGTACGAATACACCGAGGGCAGCTCCGGCCACTTGACGATGTTGGCGCACTCGTCCAGCTCCATCACCAGCGGCACGGTAAGGCGGCCGTCATTGGCTTCAGCGGCGCGCTGCGCGGTTTTGCAGATCGCCCGCACCAGCGCAGTCAGCAAAGCACCTCCGGATCCTTCACCGTCTTTGGACAGCAGCACCAGCGTGTCCGTGCTGGTGATAAACGTGGCCGGGTCGAATGTGCGGACGCCTTCAATCGACGTCCACCGCAGCAGGTCATCGTCGGCCAACGCGGAGGCCATACGTTGTGCGGTGGCGTAGGCACTGCCTTTGGTCCGTTCGGGCCATTCCATGATCCCGGCAATGGTGGCTGCCGGTCCGGTTTTGCCGTGGCGCTCCAGAATATCGCTGACCTCGACCCCTTGGGCGCGGGCGATCCAGGAAAACACTTGAGACAGCGGTTCACTCTCGAGCTTTGCCGCGAGGAAAAAGTAGGCCAGCATGTCGCGGCCGGCAGTATCGAATTGAGAATCGCCGCCCTTATCGGATTTCTTGGTGGTGGAGGCTTCGAAGATTGCTGCCAGCTCTTTCGCGTCCGCGGCGGTCTCGATGTAATCGAGCGGGTTGAACACGAAATCGGGGGTGACCTCGCGCCGGAAGATCCGGTTCGGATCGAAGATGAACGTCTGGCCGCGGTCGCGTCGACCGGTGAGGACTTCGCGCACTCCGTCGACTTTGTTGGAGGTCATGATGGCAGCTCCTGGGGCTTCGATCATGTGTCGGATGACGATGCCTGAGGTTTTACCGCGGCCGGGGCCGAAGACGTACACGCCCAGCTCGCGCCAGCCCTGCAGTACCCACTTCTTGGTGCCGACCAGGCGGCCGACGCTTTGGCCTGCCGGCAGGTTCACCGCGTGCGGGTGCAGCTGCGCGGATTCCTTCGTGCGGGCTTTTTCCCGCAGCACCGCGGACTGTTTGCGGGTCGCCATGTGGCGAATCGCGGCCGTGCCGCGCTTGTTCGCCGCCCTGCGTGCCAGCCAGGCCATAAGGCCGACGAACAGAGTGAACGCCACCACGAGGGCGGTAATGGTGGTCCAGGTTGCAGCCGACGGCCAGGGAGCGCCGCGCAGTAAAAAGTCGCCGGCGAGAGCAAATATGTTCCAGGAGTAGGTGTGCCCGGTGGGGGTGAGTGCCGCTCCGACGTGGACGGCGAAATACACCCCACCCAGTAGTAGAGCGATGAGGAGTGCGGTGAGCCACTTGGCTTTCGTGTCGTTCACGGGTGACCCCTTTCGTTAGCGGTGTGGATTTGGTGCAAGAGAGAGCGGGCAATGCGCGCTTCGTGGTCGTTGCCGGCGAACCGTTCGGCAATCGATAGATCGACGCCGAGCATCACAGTCATTTCTGACGGCATCACGCGGTTGTCGGCCAGGCGCTGCAGGAGCGCGTAGCGTTCCGGGCGGGTGGTGGATTCTTGAGTTTTCGCGGCGCGGTATGCCTCCTGCAGGCACGCCAGAACAGAGCGGACTTCTTGTACGTCGCCGTCGATGTCCATCCCGTCGAGCTGATAGACGACGTGCACCCGATCGGCGGTGAGCTGGGCGAGTTGGTGTGTATGTTCCAGGAGAGCGGAGTCCAGCCACAGCCCCTCGGTGACGACGTTGTGGGTGGGGTTGCTGATTCTCCAGTGTTCGTTTGCCAGGTTCGCGATCGATTGTGTCTCAGACAAGCAGAACCACCGCCAAAAGAATGCCGACGACGCCGATCACACCGGCAATAACCGCGGTGCTCACGGCCCGCTCACGGATGGGGGAAAACCGTCCGTCGGGTTGCCCGACGGTGAGGAACAGTGTCGCGGCGATCGCCACGATAAACGCGGCCATCGCGAGGCCGACAACAACGTAGCCGAGGGTGGCAAACGCTTCCAGCGGCGGCCGCCCAGCATCGAGAGTGAATGGGAGAAAAGTCATTGCTGTGCTGCTTTCAGTGGTTCGGTGTTGTCCGGGGGCACCTGCAGGTGAAGGTGGTGGCAGCCGTCCTCGAATTGGGTCATGGTCGCGAGCTTCACGGTTGATCCCGCTGTGACGCGGCACTGGATCTGGCCGGCGGCGGAGCCTTCCGGCATCATCGGCCCCAAAATGTTCAGCAGTGTGATCGCGTTCGCGTCCGCCCCGGTCGTGGGTATGCGGTCGAACGAGTAGAAGTCGACCGCGTGGCCGCCGCCGTTGGCCCAGTGAGACGAGTTGGGGTTGCCCAGGTACTGGCCGGTGCACAGCCGGTTGATGTCGGAAATGCCGATGCTGCCGAAGGTGTCAGCGGCAATGGTGATGACCTGCAAAATAGCTAGGTTGATTCCGCAATCCTGGTGAGCTTCGCCGGCAGCTATCCACCGGATTTCGCGCAGGTGGTCGGGTGCAATACCGGTGATATTGCCGGCATTGATTTTCACTACCAGTGCTTGGGCGAGTTCTTGGGCGTTGCCGGCGACAACGGTTGTCGAGCACGCAGTGCTGCCCCCGCTCAGAGCCGCCACAACGGTTTGTGCGGGCTCGTAATAGGGCGTGTAGTGGTTCGGGTCGGCGTTGATCTGTACGGCGTGAGCTGCCGCCGTGGGGGTCTTGGTTTCCCAGTCGGGAACCTTCACCAGGCGTGCATAGAAGAAGCCGGCAGACTCCGCCGGATTCAAGCGCTGTGCCAAAGTTCCCCAGCTGGCACGCTGCTGGAACAGTCCCCGGGAATCAGGGCCGACGGCATCCCCGTAGTTGAGGTTCCGCAAACCCGATTCGCCCATTGCCGTCATCACAGCGATGGTCTGACCTTGGATACTCACCCCGGCAGCCGTCCCGGCATTCATGATCGCCGCAGCGTTCACGAGTTGGTCTCCGGAATAGCCGGCAACCGCGGGTATTTCCGCAACCGAGGCCGTCGTGATGGTCGACGGCACACACGAGGCGGGGCGTTCGCCCCCGGCGGTGATGAACACCAAACCCAGGCTGACCACAACGAGCACGACCAGCACTGCAGCGATAGCAAGCTTCTTCACCGCTACCACTGCCCCGTCATGGTGTGCGTCGTTGTGTGGGTGTGACTGCCTGGCACGGTTAGGCGGTAGCCGCGCCAGCGGCCATTGCTTCGTCGGTGTTGGTCACTTCAATCTCCCAATCCGAGCGAATGTGGCGCATGTGCGTTTCCGGGTTGGAGCCGTACTTGAAAACGCAGTTACCGGGGTTCAGATTCATCAACGTTTCCGCCGTATCCGGGGCAAAGTTGAAGGTCTGTGTTACCCAGCGGGCATCCTCGTCGCGGTCCTGGCGGAACGCGTAAACGGTTTGAGCTTCCTGAACAACGGTGTAGCCGGGGCTGTCCTCCGGAATATCGGTGCCCTTGTGCATCACGAACACGTTGGAGATTCCCAAGCTACGGGAGAGCTTTTGGTTGGCTTTCACCAGGCGAGCCGACGGGCCGCCGATCATGTGCCAGCCCTCTTCGTAAACCACGTTCGTGATGTAGCCGCGCTCTTTTTTGAGCCGTCCCATCAGCCACATGTTGCCGATCGCCATGACGGTGGGCACCGCGGGCCCATCGTCGGGCAGCTGGGAGACATCAAACGAGGTCAGCTTGTGGTTCAAATCCACGTTGTGGCTGGTCTCGCCGTCGAACACCCCGGCGTAGGTTTCCAACAGGTTTTCGAGCCCGAAGCGGATCGACAGCGCGGCCTGGTGGAATCGTTCTTTCGCACTGTCGGACAGGTTCTGGTCTTGGGGAACATCGCCCAGGTGCGGCAGCAGATCGGCCGTGGTCGCGGCTCGCTTGTGACCGTTAGCTTCCATTTCCGTAAACAGGGTTTGCAGCGCGTAGCGGGTGGCTTTTTCTTCCCACTCCGACGCCTGTCAATGGCCAATCCGTTCTGCCCACTGGCGGCCAATAGAAGTGCCCGCTCGTGGCCATGAAAACTGCCCATCTATGGCCAACAGATCTGCCCACCCGGTTTCTGGTGGCGTTGGCCAGAAGCAGCTCGCGGTCTAACTCATCGGTGTGACTCCCTTCCCGGCGAGGGCCTCGGTCAGGCGGATGGACTCACCAGTGGTCTGACAGATATGGGCGTGGTGCAGCAGGCGGTCGACCGTCGCTGTCGCCAACGTCTTCGGCATCAGCTCGTCGAAAGCAGCCGGGTGGAGGTTCGAGCTGACCGCGATGGACCGTTTTTCATAGGCGGCATCGACGAGTCGATAGAGTCCCTCAGCGGCGTCGCTTCCCACGGGTAGCAGCCCGATGTCATCAATCACGATCAAATCCGCCCGCAGGATCCGGGCAACTACCCGGGTGATGGAATCGTCCGACCGGTGGGCGCGCATCAGTGCCCCGAGATCTTCGAGCCGGAACCACGCGACGCGCATGCCGGCTTCGACGACGTGCTGGCCGAGGGCCTCGAGGAAGAACGTTTTCCCTGTCCCCGACGGTCCGCAGACGACGACGTTTTCGTTCCGCCCGACCCATTCCAGCGTCCGTAATGCTTGCTGCGTCGGTGCGGGGATCGAGGACACCGACTCGTCCCAGGTGTCGAAGGTTTTGCCCGTCGGAAACCCGGCGGCTTTGCGTCGGGAGGCGAGCATCGACCGGGACCGGCCGGTGATCTCCTCGACGAACAACGCTTTGATGACCTCGGCCGGGTCCCAACGCTGCGCTTTAGCGGTCGCGATCAGCTCCGGCGCCAGAGCCCGAGCGTAGGGCATCTTCAGCTGCCGCATCATCGCCTCCAGCTCGGCCGGCAGCGCGGGGGCGGTGTTAGCGGTGACGCTCATGCGCTCTCCTCCATCTCGCTGGGTGCTGCCGGGTTTTGGCCCGCGGCGGCCCAACCACCGGTCCCTTGGGCGAGAGACTTGGACTCGGTCGCCGACCACGTCACCGCCGTGTTGGTGGCCGCGTTCAGGATCGACGCCAGATCGCCGTGAGCGAAGCGGTGGTGGATCGCCGCCGTTCCCAATGCTGCATCGACCTCGTCGCGTCCGGCCATCTTCGAAAGCGTCACCGCCTCGGCCATCTTCATTGTGATCCGGTTCGCGCCGACCGACGCTGCCTCCACCTGCCAGGACCTCGCTCCCTCACCGATGGCTAGGAACTCAGCCTCGGCCTTCGACTTTGGGACGATGACGTAGTCGCCGGGTTGTTTCGGTTTGTGGTCCGGGAAATGCGCATCGTCGATCGCCGGGGATCCGGGCCTTGCCCGGCCATGACGGGCGACTTCGAGGGGGCCGTCGGCGGCGAGGTGGACGATGACGATTTGCTCGTCGGGCCCGGCACCATGGGTCCTCACGAACACCTTCGCCCCCAACAGATAGGCCGGGACGGAGTATTGGCCGTTTTCGAAGGTGACCATCGGGGTGTTATCCGGAACTCGGCGGGACAGACCGAACGCGACGGTGTGAGCGGTGTCGGGGATCGGGTGCAGGCGCAACCGTTCCTCCTCCAGCATCACCACGGGTTTGCGTTTCGTGGCGCGGTGCTCGCGGTGGTTGATCTCGTCCATGAACCTCTCGCAGGCCGCCTCAAGGGCAGCGAACGAGGTGTATTCGGGGAGCAGGTTCGTGTCTTTCGGGACGATGTCGGCCTTGGCAAGTTTCACCGATGCTTCGACGCCACCCTTGGAAGCCGGATCGGCCGGCTGGCAGGTCAACACTGTGACCCCGTAGTGGCGAGCGAAGTCGACCGTCTGCGGGTTGCGGACCGGAACGCCGGCGACGTGGGAGACAGTGACGGTCTTCTCGTTGTCGGTCAACACGTATGTTGGCGCTCCGCCGATCATGCGGAAGCAGCGGTCCAACGCCGCGAACACGCTCGGCGCCGTCCGGTCTCTCAACGCGATAACTATCCGGAACCGCGACCAAGCCACCCAGGCGACGAACAACACCGTCTTTCTGCCGTCGATCACGGGCCCGTCGCCGAAGTCGTATTGCAACCACATCCCCGGCTCAGTGATCCAGGGCCGATGAACGCGCCGCATGCCCAACTGCCAGGCCGCGCGGACCTTCGCAACAGCACGGCGGGTCGACCGCGGTGAGCCGTTATATCCCAACGCGACGAGGCGGTCGTGGGCTTTGTCGGCACGGATCTTGCCCCTGGAGGCTTCGACCCATTCCTCGATCTTGGGCAGGAATTCGTCGGTGACTTTGTCCCGGTCCACGGGTTGCGCCAGCGGGCGGCCCGCGTCGCGCGCGGCAACATGCTTCGCGACGGTGTGATGCGAACACCCGGCGAGAGCTGCGGCGGCGCGCAGCGATCCCGTCAGGTCATATGCGGCGAGTATTTCCATGATTTCTCCGTCAGACTTCATAGCAAGGCCTCTTCCCGGGCAACTGGTGCGACTAGACACCGTCATCAAACCCCGGGAAGGGGCCCTCACCCGTTAACGACAGGGTGAGGCGAGTAAGAAGTGGGCAGATCTCATGGCCACCAGTGGGCACTCTTCGTGGCCACCAGCGGGCAGGTTTACTGGCCGCCTATGGGCAGTTTTTCATGGCCACTGACAGTGTATCCGCGTGGTGTGGTGACGACGTCTCCCGCAGTGTGACGAGAAGAACCTCCATCGCGGCGTTTGGCGGCCGCGTTGAACATCGGCGGACTACGCAGCTCTTCAGCGTCGTCACAGTCCCCAGATTTGCAAAAAGAACTTCATACGCACGTCGGCGCAGGCGGCAGTGCGTGGCCTTCCAGCAGTAGCGCCTAGCTCATCAGCCCAGCGCCGCATTCAGTGCGGCGGTCACGCGACGATACGTCTGCATAAGCGCAGGTACGTCAGTGGGATCTATAAATGCTGGCGGCAGGGCCGTCACGCTGATTGTCACCGCTGTGCCGTCTTCGTTTACTGCATTGCGGGTTTGGTAGCCGGGGAAATCCCCACCGTGGCCCCATGCCGTGCCGCCGTTGCTCAAGGGGTAGCGTTGGAGGCCGAGGCCGTACCGCATTCCCGGCCAGAATGTTTCGTCGGCAGGGACCGTTTTTTTCATCTGCTGTAGCGCGTCCGCGCTGGTGAGTTCGCCTAGGAGAAGAGCTTGCATAAAGATGTTTAGCTCTGCTGGAGTTGAGATAATCTGGCCCGACCCCCACGATGTTGACGGATCCGTCTCCGTCCAGTCCACCAGCCCTACCCGGCCGGAATCGATATGGTAGCCGCGGAGATGCGGGTGCGGGATCTGCCGGTCTCCGCCGCGAGGCATAAAAGTCCGCTCTAATTTCAGGGGCTGAATGATCCGATGAGTGACTTCATCCTCGAGGGAGTTGCCGGACGCATGCTCGATGAGCATGCCCAGCACTAAATAATTGGTGTTGCTGTAGGCCCAGCGCTCTCCCGGGCCGGAGACCGCGGGCACTGTGAGCGCAAGGTCCAGGAGGTCGCGAGGCGGGGTGTTCCTGCGGAACGCGGAGTCGTCGGTAAGTAGCGCCTGCACGTAGTCCGGCAGTCCAGAGGTGTGCTGAAGCAGCTGCCGCACAGTGACACGCGAGTTGTCGGCTCCCTCACTGCTCACCAGACGGGGCAGCTGCGCCTCGATGGTCCCATCGAGCTCGACTCGCCCCTCATCGACAAGCTGCATCACGACAACCGCTGTGAACATCTTCGCGTTGCTGCCCATCCGGACCATCCGGTCGGGCTCGGCCACCTGCCCGGAGGCTAGATCGGCAAGTCCGGCGGCTAGGGATTCACGGCCGCCTTCTCGTGAGGTCCGAGTTCCTATCGCTGCGGGGAATCCGGCTTCGACGAGTCCTTCGAGGCTGAGCTGAAGCGTACTTGTCGGCCGCTCTGAGGCCGCTGCGTTGTGCTCCGCCACATCTTCTACAGGCCAGGTCTCGCTGGTGGGCGATGCGGCGGAGTGTGACTGTGAGGGGTAAGACATGATGTTTCCTAAGATTGCGCTGGCAGCTGCTCGGAGGAACGTGATTCTGTCCCTGGGCAGACGACCTACTCTAGCCGCAGCAGATTCCTCGCAGGAATCTCACTTCGCAGGTCTGCGCTCTAGCCCTTGATGGCTGGATGATTGCCGTGTCATGGCTCGCAACGCATCCCTTCCTCTTCGAGGTATCGGTGTCTCGCACACTAAGCGCCTTACGAGGTAACGGTTATGAGATGGCCTGACCGGTCGGAATTCTGTCGCGTTAGAGGCGCCTGAGCGCGAATCCTCAACGGGCGGATCTGACGGGCACCTCCCGCCCAAGCGCGACGCGGAGCTGAGTTGTCGCGAAGGAGTGTGCGTAGGGGGTCAGTCTTGCGCGCGGCTAATGCAACCATCGAGTGCGTGAGATCCGACCCGACGAGTGAACCGACTGATCGTTCGCGGGGTGCCTCGTCTTTCCGCTCATTGTCTTAGCGTGAAGTCGTCTGCAGGGTCGAACCTCTCCCGGCAAAGCATTACTCGCTTGTCCAAGTCGCGTCGACGACTGTGGCGTAGCTACTCTCCGCCGAGTCAGTGTCGTACTTCGCACCTTGGTATTCGAGGACGATCCAGCCGGATTGGTATCCGTTATCGCCGAGAGCGGTTGTGAACCCTTCGGCATCGTCTTGGTCGTCGAACCGGTAGACAGTGATTTGGTCCGCTCGGAGGGCTTGGGAGCATCTAACCTCATCAGAACACGCCTCGGCCGTGATGTCCTGTGGATTGGTGACGGGAAGGCCCGGTTGTCCTTCGAAGCCGTTGAACACGTCTTCCGCCGTCATAGTCGATCGTGGCGCGACGAGTTCGTGAATCCCACGAAGCGGGTCGCCGCCTGTGACCCAGAGACCGGCCACAATGACGGCGGCAGCGAGCGTGATTGTCGTGGTCGTGATTACGATCGAGCGTTTCGACATCGCCTACTCTTTCTGCATGTCGCCGTCGAGCCTGGCTCGGTTGCGCACGAGATCGGATCATTCCGTGTTGGCTCAACTTAGCGGGCTGGGCGGATATCCAGTCTCCAAGTTGCCGGAAATGCTATCGGAGCGGTCGGTGCGACTCCCATCGCAAAAGTCGCCATGGCGACCCACGACCCTGGCGCAATGAAACTCGACTTCCCCGAAGGCCCGTTGAGGGTTCCCCGTAGGGAATGGCGTTAGCGGCCCACCCTCAAGCGGGGCCGCAGACCGTCTCATAACCAAAATGCCTCATAACCCATCGGATATGAGACGTCGATTCCGCTCCAACCCGGCACCGGCATCAGTTGATCAGGCGAAAGAGCGATTTCAGAAATCCAGCGCAAAGCGAAGAACAGCCCATTTCCGACAACCTCCACGTCGGTGCGTGGGTCGTTTGCGTGACCGATGCGCCGCACGCCAACGGGAATATCTCCGTCAAATATCTTGACGGACATAACGCCGTCACCTAACCTGAAGGGAATATGTCCATCAGGGAGAGTGACTATGGCGGCACGCGGTGAAGTGACGAACACAGATGCGTTGGGACGGATGCTGCAGCAGGGGCGAATGGTCTCCGGGCTGACGCAGCGAGAACTTGCTGACCGTATCGACACCGACCAGAAATACATCTGGAGCCTGGAATCCGGCAAAAACGCCATCATCCTTGAGCGCATCTTCGCGATAATGCGCGAGACCGGTGTGCGGATGTACATGGAAATCGACGAACCTGCGGTCGACGAACCGGCGGCCGGCGCCACCGAGAGCGATAGTGCGGACGCCTCGCGTGGGTGACTTGCGAGTCGAACTGTATGGCGAGCTGGTCGGGCACCTCGTGGGTACCGACCGACGGTCATTCGACTTTGTCGCCGACCCCCACGCGATTTCGGTGTTCGGGCTCGGCAGCACGATCCTGTCGCAATCCGTGCCGCTTGAGCTGGTGAGCAACCGCCGTAGGGCGGGCCGCCGGGGCAACTATTTTGCCGAACTCCTCCCCGAGGGCACCGCACTCGACACTCTCGCCGCCGAGATCCGAGTGTCGACGGATGACGTCATGCCGCTCCTTGCGCGCTTCGGGCGGGATGTTGCGGGTGCCGTGCAGATTTATGATCCGGATGCTCGGGGCGAGCCGCGCGAGCCCGAGCGCATCCCCGTTAACGCAGACGAAGTCGCACGGATGCTGATGAACACCCAGGCCGCTCCGCTCGGCAACCGTCCGCAGTCCGGTCGCACTTCTCTGGCCGGTGTGCAGAACAAAATCGTTCTCGCTCGGGCCGAGGAACAGTGGTTCCAGGTGGTCGAGGGGTATCCGTCGACCCACATTGTGAAACCGCCGTCGAGCCGGCATCCCACCATCACGTTCGACGAGGAGTACGGTTTCCGCGCAGCGAAGGCAGCAGGTCTGACCGATCTCGACGCCTGGATCGAAGACTTCAGTGGTGTGCGGGCGCTTGTGATCGAACGGTACGACCGGATGCCCGACGCTCCGCAGGGGCGCATCCACCAGGAAGACATGAACCAGGCCCTCGGCGCCTCGAAAAACGAAAAGTACCAGGAGTTCGGCGGATTGATGTCGCTCGCGCGCATCGCTGCCGTGGTGGGCCAGGGCGGGGACCGACGTTCGGCGGAGCAGCTGCTGCGCTTAGTCACGGTGTCACAGGCGCTGGGTAACCTCGATATGCACGGCAAAAACATCAGCCTGCTTCGCTTGCGCGACGGTAGTACCCGGCTGACTCCGGCCTATGACGTGGTTCCGCAGACTCACCTCGACAGCGGAGGGAAGATGGCGTTGGCCGTCAACCGCGAATACGTCCACGGATCGATCACCCTCGACGATCTCGTTGCGGAGGGGGAGTCATGGAAGATTCGCTCGTCGCGTGAGCTCGTGACGTCGACGCTTGAGAGCATCCGCGATTTTATCGAGACCGAAAACCCTGTTGAGGGCGCCTACCCGAGGCTCCGCGACGACATTGCACGCTTCACCAGCAATCTCCTTGCCGGGCGAGAGACGGGTTTTGGCGGTTAGCGGCGGACCGGAGTGGATGCCTTGGGCTAGACGCGATCGAGCGCAAGCCAATCTGAGACCACCCCGTTGACGTAGTCGGGTGCGGTGAACGGCGCGCTGTGTGCCGTCCCCGCAGCGAGTTCGAATCGACCGGCGGGCACTCTTTCGCTCAACGTCCGAAGGTTGTTGATGAGTGTGCGCTGTTCGCGGTCGCCGGCAAGAAGAAGTACGGGTCGGGGCGACCGGATGAACTCCGCCGGAGGGCTGAACGAGAAGTTCGTTCGTACGATGTTGCGCAGAGTGGTGGTCGACAGGTGTCGGGACAGCTCGACGTAGGCATCGATGTCGGAATCGAGGAGTCCGATTTGGCTCGCCTGCAGGCGAGCAAAGTCGCGGCGTTTGGCGAGCGGTGCGGCCAGCCCGGCGAGTGACACGTACAGCGCAGCCAACCGCCACGGTCTGACAAGCGAACTCATCACCGCGGTGTGGGTCACTCGACTGGCAAACTTCGTCGCGAATTCAATGGCGACTTGCCCGCCCACGGAGAATCCGACAATCACGACGTCTCCCTCGAGAGCGTCGAGCTGTATCTGTTCGGCAATCGATTCGGCAGCCTGCGCGTGGGTGGTGTAATCCTCACTCGTCGTGAGATCGTGCCCCGGGAGTGTGGGGGTGTGCACGTGGAAGCGCTCGCCGAAGGCGGCACGTTGCGCGTCCCACATCCAGGGCCCCATCCCGGCGCCGTGGATAAAAACGAGGTGGGATCGGGATGCCGCGTCGCTGAAGTTATCCACGTCGAATCCGAACCAGGCGATAGACCAGCCCAAGGACGAGCACACCGAGACCGATCGCAATCGATACCGGGGGAAGCGTCGCAACGAGCACCACACATCCCAGTGCCCCCACAATCTGCAGCGCGCGGGGAAAACGTCTCTGCGACGATTCCTGGGTGAAGGCCGCCGCGTTGGCGATGAGGTAGTACACCAGCACACCAAATGACGAAAACCCGATCGCACCGCGCAGGTCGACCGTCAGCACAATGACGCTCACCACCACGGCGAGGGCGATCTCCGCGTGGTGGGGAACCTGGTATTTCGGGTGCACTCCCGCAAGCCACGGGGGAAGGTCCCGGTTCCGCGCCATCGCCAGACTCGTCCGTCCGACCCCGGCAACGAGGGCGAGAAGCGCACCGAGTGCTGCGGCGGCTGCACCGATCTGCACCACGGGGGAGGCCCAGCTCCAGGAGCTGGCGATCACGGCATCCACCAACGGCGCATCGGATACCGCGAGCTGATCGGCGCCGAGCGATCGCAGCACCACAATCGCGATGAGCACGTAAATAACAAGAACGATGCCGAGCGCGGTAAGAATCGCGCGAGGGATGGTGCGCGAGGGGTTTGTTACCTCTTCACCCATGGTCGCAATGCGGGCGTACCCGGCGAAAGCGAAAAAGAGCAGGCCCGCGGACTGCAGGATGCCGTACCAGCCGTGCTCGAACAGGTCAGCCCCGAGATCGTGTGGCGCGGAGGTGCCGCCAAACGCACCAGCGAGAAGCACCACCACCAGGGCAACGAGCACCACGGCGACGATGATCCGGGTCAGCCCGGCCGTTCGGGTGACCCCAAAATAGTTCACCGTGGCCAACGCTAGAACGGCTGCGACCGCGACGGGTTTTTCCCAGCCGGCGGGCGCCGCGTAGGCCGCGAAGGTGAGTGCCATCGCGGCGCAGCTTGCCGTTTTACCAATAACAAAACTCCAGCCGGCGAGAAAACCCGGCCAGTGTCCCAGTCGCTCGCGGCCGTAGACATAGGTTCCGCCGGACGAAGGATATTGCGCCGCCAGTTGGGCAGACGCCGTGGCGTTGCAATAGGCCACCAGCGCAGCGATTGCCAGACCGATGAGCAAACCTCCGCCTGCGGCCGCAGCGGCAGGGGCGAACGCCGCGAACACTCCGGCACCGAGCATCGACCCGAGACCGATGACGACCGCATCGGTCAACCCGAGTCGTCGTGCCAGCTGGGGAGCGGGAGTTGTCATGTGGGTTGCCCCGTCTCAAGGCCCGCATAGTCCACACGGTCCGCGGCCGAAACGACCTGACGGTGAGCGGTGAGTTCGGCGAAGCAGGGTGGGTTTGTCGGCGATAGTCTCGTCACGCCTCGATCGTCACACACAAGGAGACCCCATGAGCGCCGTCAACTCACATTTGCCGGAATCCGATCCTTCCGTTTTTGTGGCGTTAACCGATTCGAGGCCCAATGACACCGAATGGCCAGCACTCGCCTGGCCGCCCCGCCCCGGGGTCGCGCTCGCCGGAGATGTGGTGACGCTGGTTCCGCTTGCGCCGGATCGGGATGCTCCGCAGCTGTTCACTTCCCTTGATGACGATGCGGTCTGGGCTCATCTCGCCGGGCGCCCAACCACGCCCGATGAGTATGCCGCGAACCTCCAGCGTGCGATCGATGCCGGAATGCACCCCTGGGCTGTGACGCTGACTCGGGACCGCGAAGGATTCGCGGCCGGAACTGTGATCGGAACAACCGCCTACCTCGACATCTCGGTGCCCGATGCGCGCCTCGAGATTGGGTCGACCGCGTATGCGCGTCCGTTCTGGGGCTCCGCAGTGAACCCGCAAAGCAAATTGCTGCTGCTCGAGTACGCGTTCGACGTGCTGGGCACCGGCCGGGTGCAGCTGAAAACCGACATTCGCAACGAGCGCTCGCAGCGGGCGATCGAGCGCCTCGGGGCATCCTACGAAGGAACCCTTCGGCGATACCAGCGTCGCGCCGATGGCACGGTGCGCGACACCGTGATGTTCTCGATCACCGCAGAGGATTGGCCTCGCGTGGGCGCGGCACTGCGCGATCGGGTTGCCGCCACCACGCGCTGACGCCCCACGCTGACGCCACCGCGGGCCGGCGGCACTCCCGAATCGGTTCGCGGTGACCGCTACCGTAAAGCATGCCCACCTTTTTGTCCCACGATGGCACGCGACTTCACTTCGATATTTTTGGCGACGAAGGACTTCCCGCGCTGGTTGTGCAGGCGGGCGGTCCGGCTCGGCATCCCGAATACCTCGGCGACCTTGCAGGGTTGTCGCAGCGGCGCCGATTTGTTGTGCTGCACCAGCGGGGTGTGGGGTTGTCCGATCCGTCGCCCACTGCGGAGGCGGCGTCCTGGCCAGAACTTGCCGAAGACATCGAGGCGCTCCGGATGCACCTGGGTCTCGAAACGATCGAGCTTCTCGGCCATTCCGCTGGCACTCGTATCGCGGTGTCGTATGGGGCACGGTATCCGCAGCGACTCTCCACCCTGTGCTTGGTCACACCACCCGCGCAGTGGTTGGTTGACCTGCCGGATGACAGCGGTGCCATCGTCGCGCGGAATGAGAATTCCGCGTGGTCGAACTGGACGGACCTGGCTCGCACTCACGAGAGTCTGGGGGAGTGGTATCCCGCAGCGCAAAAACTGTTCTTCGCTGGTGTTGATTCGAGTGGCATTGTGGCTCGACTGAGTGAAGTCGACTGCCCAGTGCTGGTGGTCGCGGGGGTTGACGATGGCCTCACCGGGTATGCACCCGTCGTGGCAGTCGCCGATCTGTTCCCGCGCGGAACATGTGTGTCAATTCCCGACGCTGGCCACTATCCGTGGGTTGAGCAACCGGTCACGTTCGCTGCGGCGCTCGCCGACTTCTACCGCTGACCCTCTCGCCTCATCCCACGCCAGGGCTCGTCGCTGACAGCAGAACTGCTCCACGCTGACGAAGAAGTCCCCAATTTCGTTGGGTGGTGCTTCTTTCGGGTGCTGGCCAGACTGAATGGATGAAGACTTCTCTGCTCCGGATCATCCCGATCGCCGTCATCGCGTTTGTCCTGACCGGCTGTAGCGGATCTGCCAGCAGCGCGCCAACGAGTGTCGCCGACGAGACGATCAAAGGTCTGCCCGAGTCGGTAACCGTCGACCCGGAATCGACGGAGCCGCTCGCCACCTGGATCGAGGAAGGCGAAACGTTTGCCGTTGTGACGTGGGGAAGCTCGAGTTGTCTTGCCACACCTATCGAGATTGTCGGTGAGGGTGACGTGGTCACGATCGAGTTCGAGCCAAGCGCCGAGGAAATGTGCACGGCGGATATGGCTGCAACGACGTACACCTTTACAGTGCCGGAAAAAATGACGTCCACTCCGACATCGGTCGAGCTCACCTCCGAGGAGCAGTCCACTCCGACGGTGCTTGCGCTCACCTAATCGCACGCCGAGCGTCGTCGCGCGTTGCCCATGGTCTGGTGTACTACCGGTATGCGCATCAAGGACCTCTCGCGGTTGGCTTCGTTCGAGTGGACGCTGCGCACCGCGGTGCCCGCAGATGCGACATGGATGGCGGAGCTCCGCGCAGTGGTGATGCGTCCCGACCTGGAGCGCCTCGGTCGGTGGGATCCCGTGCGGGTACGGCAGAGATTTCTGGACGCGTTTCATCCGGCTCAGAGTTACGTCATTCAGGTAGAGGACGAACCTGTCGGACTGATTGCCGTTCGTGCCGAAGCTGACGACCAGTGGATCGAGCACTTCTACATCACACCGGAGTACCAGGGGCGGGGTATCGGCCGTACGGTATTGCAGCACGTGATGGCGCTGCATGCTGATGCCCGTCCGTTCCGCATCGACGTGATGCAGGGCAGCGCGGCCCGGCGTCTTTACGAGCGTGCTGGATTTATCTATGAGAGCGAAGACCCCCTCGATGTGTTCCTGGTTGCCCCGGTATAGCCGCTCGTGAGGGCGGATCCCTTATTTGGTAAGGGGGGAGTGGATGCTTGGGTGGTGGCGACACGCCCGGGGTGTGGGGGTATTTGCCAGGGGGGTGTTTTGCCACGTAATCTCTTCTCTTGTCACCCCACAGGTTCGGAATAAGTCGAAGTGCTTACCGGCCTCAAGCGGGACCAAATCCCTTCTAGATCGCAGCAGTTGATTCTGTTGTGTGTTCTGGTTGTTTGGATGTTTTACCCACATGATGTTGTTCCTTCTGTCACGGGTCTGACTTTTCGAAGTCAGGGTGTGTGTCAAACGGTCAGCGTGGTGTGGTAGGTTTGTGAAGTTGCCCTGAGGAACACCGTGAGGTGGGATCAGGTGCGTCCGATCCTTGAGAACTCAACAGCGTGCACAATGTCAAATGCCAAAAACCTCGTGTGGGGATCCGGTTTCTAGCCGGTGAGCCACAAGAGATTCCTTTGGAAATAGATATAAACAAACAAAGCAAGTCAGTCCGGATTTATTCGGTTTGGTTTGTTCTTGTCAGTTTCAAACTTGTCGCCTCGACACCCCATTCCGGGTGCGGGTGACACTAGATGTGCCGGTCTTCGGGCCGAGCAGATAAACATTTATGGAGAGTTTGATCCTGGCTCAGGATGAACGCTGGCGGCGTGCTTAACACATGCAAGTCGAACGATGAAGAGAGCTTGCTCTTGGATTAGTGGCGAACGGGTGAGTAAC
>Ga0247808_10000144_pt1 | contig 46511 bp, 45 predicted proteins | sample UWRJL089202R1_FD_179914 | JGI IMG/M metagenome (GOLD analysis project Ga0247808, IMG submission 179914) | Plant litter microbial communities from Arlington Agricultural Research Station in Wisconsin, United States - UWRJ-L089-202R-1 | ecosystem: Environmental > Terrestrial > Plant litter >...
CGTACACCTTGACGCGGCCGAGGATGTCGTCCGACTTGATGGTCAGGAGTTCCTGCAGGGCGTAAGCGGCTCCATATGCTTCGAGCGCCCACACCTCCATCTCACCGAAACGCTGTCCACCGAACTGTGCCTTACCACCCAGCGGCTGCTGCGTGATCATCGAGTACGGGCCCGTGGAGCGTGCGTGGATCTTGTCATCGACAAGGTGGTGCAGCTTCAGGATGTACATGTATCCGACCGCGATGGGCATCGGGTACGGCTCGCCGGAGCGGCCATCGAACAGCTGCGTCTTTCCGGTGGAGTCGATCAGGCGGTCGCCGTCGCGAGTCAGAGTCGTCGAGTCGAGAAGACCGGCGATTTCCTCCTCGAGCGCGCCGTCGAACACCGGGGTCGCGACCTTGGTGTTCGGGGCGGCGCTGTGCGCGGCTTCGGGCAGACGGCCGGCCCACTTGGGCTTGCCCTCAACCTGCCAGCCCTGCTTGGCGATCCAGCCGAGGTGGGTCTCCAGGACCTGGCCGAAGTTCATTCGACCGGGGATGCCCAGCGGGTTCAGGATGATGTCGACCGGGGTTCCGTCGGCGAGGAACGGCATGTCCTCGACCGGCAGGATCTTGGAGATGACACCCTTGTTGCCGTGACGACCGGCGAGCTTGTCACCCTCGGTGATCTTGCGCTTCTGGGCGATGAAGACCACAACGCGCTGGTTGACGCCCGAGCCGAGCTCGTCGTCGCCATCCTGCGAGTCGAAGACCTTGACACCGATGATGGTGCCACGCTCACCGTGGGGAACCTTCAGCGAGGTGTCGCGAACTTCGCGGCTCTTCTCGTTGAAGATCGCGCGCAGCAGGCGCTCCTCGGCGGAAAGCTCGGTCTCGCCCTTCGGCGTGACCTTGCCCACGAGGATGTCGCCGGGGCGAACCTCGGCACCGATGCGGATGATGCCGCGCTCGTCCAGGTCTGCAAGCAGATCCGGGGAGACGTTCGGCAGGTCGCGGGTGATCTCTTCCTTGCCCAGCTTGGTGTCGCGCGCGTCAACTTCGTACTCTTCGATGTGAATCGAGGAGAGAACGTCGTCCTTCACCAGGTTCTGGCTCAGGATGATGGCGTCCTCGAAGTTGTGACCCTCCCATGACATGAATGCCACGAGGAGGTTCTTTCCGAGTGCGAGCTCACCGTTGTCGGTAGCGGGACCATCGGCGATGACCTCGCCGGCCTCGATACGCTCGCCGGCGTTGACGATGACGCGGTGGTTGTAGCTGGTGCCCTGGTTGGAGCGGCTGAACTTGCGCAGGTAGTAGTCCTGAGTTCCACCCTCGTCGAGCTGGATGGTTACGACGTCAGCCGACACCTCCATGACCACACCGGACTTCTGTGCGGTGAGCACGTCACCGGCGTCGATGGCCGCGAAGCCCTCCATACCGGTTCCGACCAGCGGGCTGTCGCTGAGCAGCAGCGGCACAGCCTGACGCTGCATGTTGGCACCCATGAGTGCGCGGTTAGCATCGTCGTGCTCGAGGAAGGGGATGAGCGAGGTCGCGACGGACACCATCTGGCGCGGCGAGACATCCATGTAGCCGATGTCTTCTGCGGGGAAGAGGTCGACCTCTCCACCCTTCTTACGGGCCAGAACTCGGCCCTCAGCGAAGCGGGCGGCCTTGGTCAGCGGGGCGTTGGCCTGCGCGACGATGTACTCGTCTTCCTCACTTGCGGTGAGGTAGTCGATCGTCGTGGAGACGACACCGTCGATGACGCGACGGTACGGGGTCTCGATGAAACCGAAAGCGTTGATCCGCGCGAACGAGGCGAGCGAACCGATCAGGCCGATGTTCGGGCCTTCCGGGGTTTCAATCGGGCACATGCGGCCGTAGTGGGACGGGTGAACGTCTCGCACCTCGACGCCGGCACGGTCACGGGACAGACCACCCGGGCCCAGCGCGGACAGGCGACGCTTGTGCGTCAGTCCGGCGAGCGGGTTGTTCTGGTCCATGAACTGCGACAGCTGCGACGTACCGAAGAACTCCTTGATCGCGGCGACGACGGGGCGCACGTTGATCAGGGTCTGCGGGGTGATCGCTTCGATGTCCTGCGTGGTCATGCGCTCGCGAACGACGCGCTCCATGCGGGACAGGCCGGTGCGGACCTGGTTCTGGATGAGCTCGCCGACGGCGCGGATACGACGGTTACCGAAGTGGTCGATGTCGTCGATGTCGATGCGGATGTCGGTCTCGACGCCGTCGCGCGTGCCGCGGATCGTGGTCTGGTTGTCGTGCAGCGCAACCAGGTACTTGATCGTGGCCAGGATGTCCTGGAGCGTGAGGACGGAGTCGCTCAGCGGCGCCTCGAGGCCCAGCTTGCGGTTGATCTTGTAACGACCAACCTTGGCCAGGTCGTAGCGCTTGGAGTTGAAGAAGAAGTTGTCGAGCAGCGCACGCGCGGCCTCGGCAGCAACCTGTTCGCCCGGACGCAGCTTGCGGTAGATGTCCTTGAGGGCTTCTTCCTTGGTGAGGATGTTGTCCTTCTCAAGGGTGAGCTCGATGGACGCGAAGCCCTTGAATTCTTCGAGGATCTCTTCGGAGGTGAGGCCGAGAGCCTTGAGGAACACCGTGACGGACTGCTTGCGCTTGCGGTCGATGCGAACGCCGACCTGGTCGCGCTTGTCGATCTCGAATTCGAGCCAGGCACCACGGCTCGGGATGACGCGGGCGGAGTAGATGTCCTTGTCGGAGGTCTTCTCCTGTTCGCGGTTGAAGTACACACCGGGCGAACGCACCAGCTGCGACACGACGACACGCTCGGTGCCGTTGATCACGAAGGTGCCCTTGGGGGTCATCAGCGGGAAGTCGCCCATGAACACGGTCTGGGTCTTGATCTCACCGGTGAGGTGGTTCATGAACTCAGCGTTCACGTACAGCGGTGCGGAGTAGGTCTTGCCCTTTTCCTTGCACTCGTCGATCGTGTACTTCTCCGGCTCGAGCTCCGGGTTGGTGAAGGACAGCTGCATCGTCTCGCTGAGGTCCTCGATGGGCGAGATCTCCTCGAAGATCTCGTCGAGGCCGGTACGGGTGGGCAGGTCCTGTCGACCGGCCGCCTGTGCCTCGGCGACGCGAGCCTTCCAGATGTCGTTGCCAACGAGCCAGTCAAAGCTTTCGGTCTGCAAAGCGAGCAGATCGGGAACCGTGAGATTGTCGGTGATCTTTGCGAACGAAAGACGGCCAGCGGCTCGTCCGTTCTTGGGTGAATTGGTGGTTGCGTTGCGCGCAGCAGCCAAGGAAGTAACCTCCGTGGACCCCGTCAGGTCTAATCACTGTTAGTAATTTGGTATGGACTCCACAGATCCTGCAGCTGGGATGTCTATCCGCGATATGAGGACATCCGGCGCAGTAATGTGCTGCAAGGTGGCTTGAGCACGCAAAGCCGACCGCAATATGAAGGCAGAGTTAAATCTGGGAGCGCAAAGGTCAACTATATGCGCTCTGACTCGCCATGTCTACTCGAATGTTGACCTTCGTCAAATTCTCAGGTATAACCCGGTTTAAGGGTGGCTGGTGGGGCTGTCAGACTGGGGGAATGAGCAGGGGCGAGCACGAGCATCCGACGATCACGCTGAAACTGAGCGGGCACCAGGCCGTGATCGAGCCCGATCGCTTCACGCCGGGCAGCTACCAGCTCGTGGTGGACGGCACGCCACAGTCGCACGTCAACATCGACAACCCCGATGAGCTGTTCTTCGAGTACATCCAGCGCATCGGGCATGTCATCGACCTGATCGGCGACCCGGGCGAGGCCATCACGGCCGTGCACCTGGGCGCCGGCGCCCTCACCCTCCCCCGCTACGTAGAGGCGACCCGGCCGGGGTCCCGGCAGCAGGTGGTGGAGATCGAGAGCGACCTCATCGACTTCGTACGCGCCGAACTTCCCTGGGACAAGCGCGCCAACCTGCGCGTGCGGCACGGCGACGCCCGCGAGGTGCTCGGCAAGCTGCCCGCCGGGCTGCACGGATCCGTCGACCTCGTGGTGGTCGACATCTTCTCGGGCGCCCGCACCCCCGCGCACGTGACCAGCCGGGAATTCTACGAACTGGCCGCTCCGCTGCTCTCGCCGTGCGGCGTGCTGGCCGTGAACGTGGCCGATGGCCCCGGACTCGCCTTCGCCCGCGGCCAGGCCGCGACCCTGTCGGCGGTGTTCGGGCACGTCATCGGCCTGGCCGAGACGCAGGTGCTCAAGGGGCGCCGGTTCGGCAACATCGTCTTCGTGGCCGCACACACCCCGCTCGACCTGCACTGGGTGCCCCGCCTGCTGGCCGGCGGCCCGCATCCGGCCAAGGTGGTCGAGGGCGCCGAGCTCACTCAATTCATGGCGACCGCGTCGGTGTCAACGGATGCGACGGCCACGCCGTCCCCGCTGCCCGGCCGCACGGTCTTCCAGATCGGCAACTAGCGCGATTGTTCCGTCGCGGACCGGCGCTTCCCGGCCCGCGCATCGGCGAGTGTTCCCCGTTCGGACAAATGGTTCCCGCGCGCCGGGCGCAGAAGTCCGCGCGGGCAACAGTTACACAGCACTCCGGGCGCAGAAGTCCTCACGGGCAACTGCTGGGGGCGTGAATGCGGATGGAGCGCCGCGGCACGCCCCGCCCGCGGGGGCCGGCGCGGCCGGGTCGGGTTACCCTTGAGAGGAACCCGATCTCACCCGCGGCACCCCTCGGCCGCCCAGTCAAGGACATCATCCTGACCATCATCACTGGCTACGACGCCGTCACCCTCCGGGAAAAAGTCGATCTCCCCGCCGCCGCCGAACGACTCGACGACCTTGGCAAACTCCGCAGCCTGTCTGCCCTCAACGAGAAGGTCACGCTGCTGCGCCTGCTCGACCGCCTGGACGAGGCGTTCGAGATCGCCAATCAAGCGCTACGCCAGGCGCGGTTCACCGGCGACCGGCAGGACTTCGTTCTCTGCCGCATCCGCCGCGCCCAGGTGATGCAGTTTCAGGGCAAGCTCGAGGAGGCCGCCGCCGAGCTGACGCAGTGCGTGCTCGAGTCGGAGACGCACGAGTGGAATCTCACGGCAGCCTTCGCCCGGGAGACCCGGGGCAAGGTGCAGTTCGAGCAGGACGAGCTCGAGGGTGCCCTCACCGATTTCACAGCCGCGGTGTTCCTGCGCGAGAAGGCCGGGGCATCCCCCGACGAGCTGGAGAGCGCGCTGATCGCGGTCGCCGTGGTGGAGTCCTTCATCGGCGAACGCCGCACCGACCGCTGAGTCGCGGCTTCGCGCCGGGCCTCGCGCGGCACTCGCTGCACTGCTGCCCGGATGCGCCGGATGGCGTCGCCCGCACATTCGCTGCACCGCCTGTGGGCGACCGCGCCCGCTATAGGGGGCGCAGCCGGCCACACGAGGTGCAGCGAACGGTTCTGCATCCGAGGTCGCCCTGATTTTGGTGGTTTCCCTGCCTTTCATGGCATTCTTCAGGTGATGCATCACAGACGAGTTTGGGGCGGCCTGGTGGCCGCGAGTACGGTCGCGCTGCTCTGCGCCTGCGCGGCGAGCGCCCCGCGTCTCAGCGTCAGCTCGAGCACCCCGGCGCAGCCGACTCCCGAGGTGACGAGCACGGCCCCGGCCACGGCTGCGGCGCCCGCGCCGGTGCATCCGGTCGGCGACCCCGTGGTGATCGCCGAGGGCCTCGACGTCCCGTGGTCGATCCTGCGCCTGCCGAGCGGGGCCACGCTGATCAGCGAACGCGACACCGCACTCGTGCGGGAACTGCTGCCCGACGGCAGCCTGCGTGACGCCGCGACCGTTGCCGGGGTGGTGCCGAACGGCGAGGGCGGGCTGCTCGGGCTGGCGTACCTGCCGGGGGACGACGACACCGGCTGGGTCTACGCGTATTTCACCGCCGCATCCGACAACCGCATCGTGCGGATGCCGGTCACCGGCGCCGCGGGCAGTCTCGGACTGGGCGAGCCGGAGAGCGTGCTGACCGGTATCCCCGCGGCCGGCAACCACAACGGCGGCCGGCTCGGGTTCGGACCCGACGGCATGCTCTACGCCACCGCAGGCGACGCGGGCAACACCGGCAACGCGCAGAACCTCGACTCGCTGGGCGGCAAGATCCTGCGGATGACGCCCACCGGCGAGGTGCCGGCGGACAACCCGTTCGGCACCCTGGTGTACTCCTTCGGGCACCGGAACCCGCAGGGTCTGGCCTGGGATTTCGCCGGGCAGCTCTGGGCCAGCGAGTTCGGCCAGAACACCTGGGACGAACTCAACCTCATCACCGCGGGCGCCAACTACGGCTGGCCAGAGGTAGAGGGCATCGGCCAGACACCCGGATTCACCGACCCGGTGCAGCAGTGGTCCACCGACGAGGCCAGCCCGAGCGGGCTCGCGAGCGTCGGCGACACCCTGTTCCTGGCCGCGCTGCGCGGTGAGCGGATGTGGCGGGTCGACTCCTCCACAGGCACCGTGGACGACTGGTTTGTGAACAGCTTCGGCCGGCTGCGCGACGTGGTGTCGGGCCCCGGCAGCACACTGTGGTTCGTGACGAACAATACCGATGGCCGCGGCTCCCCCTCCCCCGGCGACGACCGCCTCTACCAAGTGCAGGTGGGGCCCTGATGGCCGACCTCGTGCGCGTGCGCCGTTGGGCCGACGCGCTGATCGCCCTGCACCTCGACCCCAGTTGGACGTTCGATTTCGACAACGCCAAGAAGCGGGCGGGGCTGTGCAACTTCACCCTCAAGCGCATCACGGTGTCGCGCTACCTCGCCGCCCGGTACGGCGACGACGAGATCCACCAGATCCTGTTGCACGAGGTGGCGCACGCCCTGGCCGGTGCCCGCGCCGGCCACGGTCCGGCCTGGCGCAGCGTGGCCGCCGGTCTCGGCTATGACGGCAAGCGCACCCACGACGGGGAGATCGCCGACGACCTCGCCCCCTGGGTGGGCACCTGCTCGGCCGGCCACACGCACTACCGCTACCGCAAGCCCACCCGGCCGCTGGCCTGCGGCCTCTGCGGACGCGGCTTCACCGCCGCGCATGTGATCACCTGGGTGCGGCGGGAGATCACCCCCGCAGCCCGCCGCAAGGCGGCCGCCGCCGCGCGCTGAGCCGCTCGTTCTCGGCGCGACTGGTCCCCGTACGGCGGATGCGGAGGGGCGCGCGCGGGTGGAGACTGTGACGTGAGCACACGCGTGCGAGCCGCATCCCGACCACCGACGTGTGCGTGGGAGTGGGCCATGACCGACGACGCGGACCTGGTGCCCGAACCCGGTGCGCCGGAGCCCGGTCTGCCCGGCACCGGCACCGAGCCGCCCCACCCGGCGGCCACGGCTCGGCGCCGGCATCCGCTGGTCATCGCCGCGTCGGTGCTGTTGCTGCTCGTCATCGTGGGGGTCGTGCTCGTGCCGCAGTACGCCAGCGGCGTGCGGGCGCTGGAGTCGTTCGGGTCGATCTCGCCGTCGCTCGTGCTGGCCGCGCTCACCCTCGAGCTGGCGTCGCTGCTGTGTTACAGCGCCCTGTCGGCGGAGATGATCGGGCCGCCCACGCCGAGTTTCCGCACGCTGCTGCGCATCGACCTCACCGACCTGGGTATCCGGAATGCGGTGCCCGGCGGCGGCGCCACGGCCGCGGCCGCCCGGTACCGGTTTCTGCGGCAAGCGGGCGTGCGGCCGGAGAACGCGCTGACGGCCGCGACCATCCAGCTCACCGGGTCGGACCTGGCTCTCGGCGCCCTCTTCGCCCTGGGCGTGGCCCTGTCGTTGCGCACGTTCTCGGACAACCTCTACTACCGCGTCGCCGGCATCGCGGTGCTGGCCCTGCTGGCCGCCGCGGCTCTCGGGGTGTGGCTGCTCACCCGGCACCCGGCCCGATCGGTCACGGCGGCCCGTGCCGTGGCGCGCCGGCTGCCGCTGGTGACCGAGGCCGGAGCGGAGTCGTTCGTGCGCACGCTGGGCGGTCAGATCCGACTGCTGGCCACGCATCCGCGCCGGCTGCTCGTGGTCGTGGTGCTGTCGGCCGCGAACTGGCTGCTGGATGCGGCCGCCCTGTGGGTGCTGCTGGCCGCGTTCGGGTATCCGCTGGCGTTCGGCCCCCTGCTCACGGTCTACGGGCTGGGCACGATCGTCGCGATGCTGCCGCTCACTCCGGGAGGCCTGGGCATCGTCGAGGCCGTGATGGTGCCGGCCCTCATCGCGTTCGGTGCCCCGCGCGAGGCCGCGCTGCTGGGGGTGTTGGGCTGGCGGCTGCTCGAGTACTGGCTGCCGCTGCCTCTGGGCTTGGCCGCGTGGCTGTCCCTGCGGTGGGGCAGCTCGCGCCGGAGGGACAGCCCCGGGTACCCACCGGAGTGAACCAGCGCGGACGCGGATGCTCGCCGGCGCCCGCACGCCGGCCGAGCCCGCTCGATTGGGTGCGCGCATCCGCTCACCGGCCCCGACACAAGCAACTGGTGCCGGATCGGACTTTTGCACCCGGCACACCGGGCGCAAAAGTCCGCAGGGGAAACAGAAGCCGCCAGGGCGGCCGGGGCCGGGTCGGCGCGAGCGTACGCTGAGCATGTCTGCATCCGTCAGGAGCCTCGAGTGACAACAACCCGCCCCATCCGCACGCCCCGGCACACTCCGCCGGACCCCGCGGCGGCCGGCTTCTGGGCGCTCTCGGTCGACGAGGTCGCCGCCCTGTTCCCGGCTCCGGATGCGGCCGCCGCGCCGCTCGCCCGCACCCGCGGACACTCCCGGTTGCGGTCGTGGGCCGGCATCGTGCTCCGCCAGTTGTCCAGCCCGATCACGATGATCCTGCTCGTGGCGGCCCTGATCGCCACCGCAACCGGCGACAACGTCGACGGCGGGGTGATCCTGCTCATCGTGGTGCTCAGCGCCGCGCTCGGCGCCTGGCAGGAGGGCCGGGCCGCGGACGCCGTGGCGAACCCGCTCGCCAGCGTCGCGGTCACGGTGCGCGTGCAACACGGCGATGCCCTGGTGGACCTGCCCACCGACGCGGTGCGGCCGGGCGACCGGGTGGTGCTCGGTGCGGGCGACATCGTGCCCGCCGACTGCCGCCTCGTGGACACCGACGACCTCCAGGTCGACGAATCCTCGCTCACCGGGGAGTCCTTCCCGGTTGCCAAACTAGTCGGCGGCCCGCTCCCCGTCGATACCCCGCTGGCGCAACGCAGCAATATCCTCTTCAACGGCACCAGCGTGGTCAGCGGCAAGGCCGTGGCCATCGCGGTGCTCGTAGGTGCCGACAGCACCTTCGGGCACATCTCCACGGCGCTGGAGAAGCGGGCTGAACCCACCAGCTTCGAAACCGGCATCCGGGCGTTCGGCATGCTGTTGCTGCGCGTCATGGTGGTGATGGTCGCGGCAATCCTCCTGATCAACCTGGTGCTCGGCCGGCCCCTGATCGACTCGCTGCTCTTCGCCCTGGCTCTGGCGGTGGGCATCACCCCGCAGATTCTGCCCGTGGTGGTGTCGGTGAGCCTGGCCGCCGGCGCCCGCCGGATGGCCCGGCAGGACGTGATCGTCAAGCGCCTCGACGTGATCGAAGACCTCGGCTCTATGAGCGTGCTCTGCACCGACAAGACCGGCACCATCACGGCCGGCAGCGTGCGCGTCGACCGGGCGCTCGACGCAGCCGGGCAGCCCAGCGAACGAATACTCGACCTCGCGGCGCTCAACGCCGGCCTGCAGTCCGGGTACCCCAACCCGCTCGACCGTGCTGTGCTGGCCCGCCGGCCGCTGCCGCCCGGCGCGGTGGTGCTCGACGAGGTGCCTTACGACTTCGCCCGCAAACGCCTCACGGTGGTGGCCGACGTCGCCGGGCAACGCACCATGATCACCAAGGGCGCCTTCGACGGCGTGCTGGCCTGCTGTTCCCGCGTGGACACGGCCGACGGCATCCGCCCGCTCGATCCGATCCGGGCAGAGATCGCCGACCGCTTTCGCCGGTTGAGCGCGGACGGGTATCGGGTGATCGGGCTGGCCACGGCCCCGGTCGACTCGGACCGGCCGCTGCAGGTGGACAACGAACACGACCTTGTGTTCGTGGGATTCCTCGCGTTCCTCGACCCGGTCAAGGAGGACGCCCGGGCCTCGCTGGCGGAACTGGCGGCGCTGGGCATCCGCACCAAGATCCTCACCGGCGACAACCGGTATGTGGCCGCGGCGCTCGCTCCGCAGCTGGGCATCGACGCCGGACGGGTGGCCGTGGGTGCCGACTTGGCGGGCCTGGGCCAGGCGCAGGTGCACGAGCTCGTGTCGCGCACGAGCATTTTCGCCGAGGTCGAGCCCAGCCAGAAGCAGGTCATCGTGGCGGCGCTTCGCGATGCCGGCGAAACCGTGGGGTTCCTCGGCGACGGCATCAACGACGCCACTGCGCTGCACGGCGCGGATGTGGGCATCTCGGTGGACACCGCCGCGAGCGTGGCGAAGAAGGCCGCCGCTGTGGTGCTGCTCACCAAGGAACTCGCCGTGGTGGCAACCGGGGTGCGGCTCGGCCGGCACACCTTCTCCAACACGCTCAAGTACGTGCGGGTGGCGTCCAGCGCCAACTTCGGCAACATCCTGAGCATGGTCATCGCCGCGGCGACGCTGCCGTTCCTGCCGATGTTGCCCGGTCAGATCCTGCTGCTGAACTTCCTGGCCGATATCCCCAATACCCTGGTGTCACGCGACAACGTCGACCACGAACGGCTCGAGGTGGCCGGCGTGTGGGACATGCGCCAGGTGACCCGGTTCATGATCATGTTCGGGCTGCTCAGCACGGTGTTCGACCTGGCCACCTTCGCGCTGATGCGCTGGGTGTTCCACACCGATGCCGCCACCTTCCGCACGGGCTGGTTCATCGAGTCCGGCCTCACCCAGTTCGTGGCGATGATGACCCTGCGCACCAGCCGGCCGGCCTGGCGCAGCCGCCCGGACGGGGTGTTCTTCTGGGTGAGCCTGCTCGTGGCGGCCGCCACGGTGACACTCACCTTCACCCCGCTGGGCGCGCTGGCGCAGTTCGTGGCGGTGCCGCCGGCCCTGCTGCTGGCCCTGTTCGGCATGGTGCTCGGCTACGGGCTCGCGAACGAGGCGCTCAAGCGGTTCGTGCGGTTCTGAGCGCAGCGCCCCGGCGGCGGGCGCGGCATCCGTGTACCGAGGCTGACTGTTGCCCGATCGGACAATTGGGCCCGGCTTACCAGGCGCAATTGTCCGATCGGGGAACAGAAAGGGCGCGGAGCCGCGATGGGCCGCGCGGGTGAGGCGGGGCTACTCGACGACCTTCAAGTCTTTCCAGAAGGCGACGTAGCCGCTGTAGTCCTGGCCGACCCGGTCGAACGAGCTCGGCGTGGGCGTGGGGTAGCTGAACGCGCCATCGACCACCGTGGAGACACCGTCGGTCACGGTGAAATACTGGCACTCACCCTTCCAGGAGCAGGTGTACGGCGTGTCGGTCGGCGCCAGGAACTCGTCCTTGACGCTCGACGGCGGGAAGTACCAGTTGCCCTCGATCTTGATGAGTTCGTTCTCGGGTGCTTCGGCCACGACCGTGCCGTTGAGTACTGCCTTCATGAGGGGCTCCTTCGTTGGGTTGTGCAACGGATGCTGCGGGGCCGCGCAATCAGGCACGCGCGTGACGAATCCAACGCGGACGAGCCTGCGAGCATTCCCGACGCCTGAGGCCTCGTGGCCGGGGTGCGCCGGATGGCCCGCCCGCGATGCGCGTGCAGACGGGCACCGCAGCGCCCGGGTCAGGCGGGGAAGACGAAGTCGCTGATGACGGTGACGGCGGGAGTGGCCGTCGCGACGGGGAGATCCGTAGCGGCCGTGGCCTCGGCGGCGGCGAGGGCCTGCCCGGTCTCGGACGCCTTCACGAGGTGCTTCACGGCGCGTTTGAGCCCTGTGAAACTCGCCGCGGCGGCCGCGGCCTCCGGGGAGCAATGGTCGATGCCGCGTTCGGCGAGGGCGTCGATCACGGCGCCGGCGGCTAGCTGGTCCTCCATGGCGAAACGGATGCTGCCGTCGGCTCGGCGCTCCCCCACGGCGATGACGGCCACGGAGAAGCGGTCGCCCTTCTCGGTCTGGCGGGCCAAGGCCCAGTCGGCCACGAGGGCGCTCGTAGCCAGCCCGGCCACAATCACGGTGTGGGACGTGACCGGGGTGGGGAAGCCGTGCGCGGCATCCACCGGAGGCAATTCGTCGGCGAGCACGACCACGTCGGCCTCGGCGGCGAGGGCCTGGAAGCCCGCGAGACCCCAGTCGAATCGGACCTGGTACTTGATCTGGGGCTGGGCGTCGCTCACCCGTTCAGAATACCGGCCGTCGGTCTCGGGTGCCGGAATCGTGGACACCGGGGGTCACGCTGACGCGGAACGGCCAGGCTCAGCGGGCGTCGTAGTGCGCGAGCGCGTCGGCGTCGGTGGCGTGGGTCATGGCCCGGCGGGCGGCGTCGAGCGCGGTGACCGGGTCGGCTTCGGCCTCGGCCAGGGCGAGCTGGCGTTCGGCCTCGGCCAGACGGGTGCGGGCGTCGGCACCCACCCGGCCCCGGTTGGCGGTGATGAAGTCGCGGGTGATGCCGATCTGGCTGCGGGCGGCCAGCCGCGCGCCCACGAAGGCCTCGCGGGCATTGTCGAGCCGCAACTGCCGGTTACGGGCCTCGGAGCGGGTGACGTCGAGCCCGTCGAGGGCTTCGCGCAACCGGGCGAGGTCCGCGGCAGGGTCGCTCACCCGGCCGGGACGGCGCAGCTCCGCCACCACGGCGTCGGCGGCGGCGATCACCCGGTTCAGCTCGGTGCTGGCCTCGGATTCCTCGTGCCGGTCGCGCAGGGCGCGGGCCTCGGCCAGTTCGGTCTCGGCCCCGGCGAGGGCCGTGCCGAGGCTGGCGAAAGCCACGTGCAGCTGGTCCTCGCCGGTTTCGATGGCGTCGAGCAGCGTGGTCGCGGTGAAGAGCCCGTGCTCGGCCGCGCTGACCTGGTCGCCGACGGGCTCGGTGGCGCCGGTGGCGAGGCGCGCGTCGGCGGCATCCGCGGCCCGGCGGCCCTCGTCGATGGCGGTGCGGGCCCGCTCGACGTTGCCGCTGATGGCGGCCAGCGCGGACGCGGAATAGGTGGTGGCGAGGCGCTCGAGGGTGGCGGCGCCGCCGGCGAGACGGTCGGTGGCACGGTCGAGGCGGCGGCGCAGCTGCTCGAGCTGCACCGGCGCGTTCTGTTCCACCACGCGCTTGCTGTCGAACTCGCGGGTCTGCGCGTTCAGACGAACGGTGGCCTCGTCGGCGAGGCGGGTGATCTGCTCGGTCCACTGCCGGATCTGGGAGTCGGTGTCGGGCACACCGTCGTCGAGCTTCTGCTGCAGGGCGAAAGCCTCACGCAGCTGCCGCTTGGACACGTCGAGCGCGGCGGCGAAGTCGGCCGTGGCCCGCTCGCCGAACTGCGCCTGGGCGAAACCGAGCTCGTCGGTGGCCGCCTCGATGAGGTCATCGGCCCGCACCAGGCTGATCGCCGCGGTGCGCGCCCGCTCGGTGATCTCCGCGGTCTCGGCGGCACGGATGCTGCGGCCCTTGCGCCGGGACGCCGACACGAACAGCCAGATGACGCCCACGACCACGCCGAGGACGATGACGGACGGGAGCCACCACAAAGCATCAGTCATGCGGCCATCCTATTGAGCGAAGCTGGTGGAATGGCTGGTGGCAGGCCGGTCCCCGGGGGTCTTTCAGGGCGCCCGGATGGTGCGTTTCGGGATTGGCTCGTGGAGCCTCTGCAAGCTCGACCGACGAGACGGGGACGCACCGGGGACAGCCTCGCGGGGTCTCGGCAGGATCGACAATTGGGATGGGCGTGGGCCGCTAGCGGCGGCGGTCGTCTGCGCTGGGGCGGCGCATCTGGGCGCGGATGAGCTCGAAGTCGTGCCGGCTGATCTCCAACAGGCCGCGGCGGAGCTTCAGACCCCAGTTCGGGTCGCCCCGGGTGAGGTCGAGCACCTTGAGCAGGGGCCGGATCGACGCGGGCTCGGCATCCGCGTCGTAGGCCACCTTGCGGCGCCAGGGCCGGTACTCGCTGCCGGAGACGCCCACCTGCACCACCGCGTCGTCGCTCACGTAGCCGATGGCGGTGAACTCGCGCAGCCGGTCGCCCTCGAACTGGGTCTTCGGCGAGTAATAGACCAGCCCGTCGGACTCGTTCATGTCTTCGAGCAGTTCGCGGGCGGCGAAGTTCACCTGGGCCAGGCCCATGGCGACACTGCGCAGCACATACTCCTGCTGCACCACACCGAGCCAATACCGAATCGCCACGTACTAGTTGTAGTGCATTGCTCCGACAGCACAGACTGAGGGCATGCGTGTATTGCTCAAAGAGATCCTCGACTGCACCCCCGACGCCGCCTGGCGGGCGCTGGCCAGCCCCGCCGTGTTCCGCGAGGTCAGCGGTCCGCTCATGAGCGTCGAATCCCTCGAAACGGATGGCTTCCCCACCACCTGGTCCCCCGGCGAACACCCGGTAGCCATGAGCGGCCTGGGCCTGGTGCCGCTCGGCGAACAGATGATCCGGCTGAACATGCGCACCACCAAGAACGGCGTGCGGATCGTGCATGACACCGGCAACGGGGTCTCCGGCGCCATGAAGGCCGTCACGCACTGGGACCACAGCATGGCCATCTCGCCCGACCCGGCAGGAACCGGCAAGACCCTCTACCGCGACCAGCTGATCTTCTCCGCAGGGCCCGCGACCCTGGCGGTGTGGCCGGGCCTGTGGGCGTTCTGGCAGCTGCGGATGCTGCGGCTCAAGGCCCTTGCACCGACCTGGCGTTACGACCTCGGCGCCGACGACCCCGCGTTCGTGGCCGCGGGCGCCGCCGAGCCAGCCGAGTCGACCGAGCGCGCCGCCGGGCCGTCCGAGCGGGGCGACGGGTTAGCCTGAGCACATGAGTTCATCCATCGGAGCCCTGCAGATCGCCGACTGGCGCCGCCGCGTCTTCGGGCTCTACGGAGGGGTGCGCCAGCTCAGCGTGCGCAAGCCCTCGGCCGGCCACGAACTCTGGCGCTCCGGCCGTGACGAACTCTTCGCCGGGCATCCGGCCTCGCCACTGCTGCCCGACGACCGCGCCGCGTTCACGGGCCTCACCATCGCCGCCTACGACCCCGACTGGCGGTTCGAGGTCGAGGTGCATCGCACCGAGGAACCGCTGCGCATCAAGGTGGAGACCGGCACCGACGGCATCGTGCCGTTCGACCTGGTGGGCACCGTGCGGCTGCCCTACATAGGCTCCCTCGACGTCTGGCGGCTCGCCAGCTACGGCGGCGGCCTGTTCCTGCCGCTCAAGGACGGCCTCGCGGGCAAGTCCGGCGGAACCTACGGCGGCGGCCGCTACCTGCTCGACACCATCAAGGGCGCCGACCTCGGCCCCGGCGTCGGCGACGACAGCCTGATCCTCGACTTCAACTTCGCCTACAACCCGTCCTGCGCGTACGACCCGATGTGGGCGTGCCCGCTGCCGCAGGCGGGCAACATCGTCACCGTCGACATTCCGGTCGGCGAGCTCTACACCTCGAGGGGCTAGGGCCGAAAGTCCCGGTCACCACCCGTTTGTGGGGCGTTTTGGCCGCCTACTTGACAGCATCCGCTAGAGTAGACGTACTTGTGAGTTCGTAGTTGCGCTCACTGCGTCGTAGAACGCCCTCTTCTTATCGATGGCCGCGCGAGCACGAGTACGACTCGATGCCGGCGACCCGCTCGATTTTTCGAATGACACTTTCTTACGGCGAACGGATGTGCCCATCGGCACCTTCGCCATGTGAATCCTCCTGGCTCCGGCCGTCGCTTCAATGCGACACCGGTTCGAGCGAGGAGACTGATGCCCGAAAGGCACCACTTTGTCTGAAACTTCCTTTGGCGCGCTTGGCGTGCCCGCTCCCCTCGTTGCCGTGCTCACCTCGCAGGGCATCGACAGCCCGTTCCCGATCCAGGTCGACACCCTGCCCGACACCCTCAAGGGCCGCGACGTCCTTGGGCGCGGTAAGACCGGCTCGGGCAAGACCCTCGCGTTCTCCATCCCCATGGTGTCGCGCCTCGGCGGCAAGCTCGCCGGTGGCAAGCGCCGCCCGGGTCGCCCGCTCGGCCTGATCCTCGCGCCGACTCGTGAACTGGCCACCCAGATCACCGCCGCGCTCAGCCCGCTCGCCGAGGCCTACGGCCTGAACACCACCACCATCTTCGGCGGCGTCTCGCAGAACCGTCAGGTCGCCGCGCTCAAGGCCGGCGTCGACATCGTCGTGGCCTGCCCCGGCCGCCTCGAGGACCTCATGAAGCAGGGCTTCGTGAACCTCGACTCCGTCGAGATCACCGTGCTCGACGAGGCCGACCACATGGCTGACCTGGGCTTCCTGCCCGTCGTCACGCGCATCCTGGACAAGACCCCGTCCAGCGGCCAGCGTCTGCTGTTCTCCGCCACGCTCGACAACGGCGTGGACAAGATCGTGCGCCGCTTCCTGCACAACGAGGTACTGCACTCGGTCGACGAGGCCACCAGCCACGTCTCCGCCATGACCCACCACGTGTTCGAGGTCGACACCGCCGAGTCCAAGAAGGAGCTCATCGAGAAGCTCGCTTCGGGCAGCGGCCGCCGTATCCTCTTCATGCGCACCAAGCACCACGCCAAGAAGCTGGCCAAGGCGCTGACGGATGCCGGCATCCCCTCGGTCGACCTGCACGGCAACCTCTCGCAGGTGGCCCGTGACCGCAACCTCGCCGCGTTCAGCGCCGGCGATGTGAAGGTTCTCGTCGCCACCGACGTCGCCGCCCGCGGCGTGCACGTGGACGACATCGAACTCGTCATCCACGTGGACCCGCCCGCAGAGCACAAGGCGTACCTGCACCGCTCGGGCCGCACCGCCCGCGCCGGCAGCGCCGGTGACGTCGTCACCATCGTGCTGCCCGCTCAGAAGCGCGACACCGACCAGCTGCTGCGCAAGGCCGCCATCACGGTGACCCCGCAGCGCGTCAACGCCGCCTCCCCCGCCGTGATCGCCCTCACCGGCGACGTGGCCGCGTACGTCAAGCCGGTTCCCCGTGTGGAGCAGCCGCACGGCCAGTCGCAGGGCGGCCGCTCGCAGGGAGCCAACGCCCAGCGCAAGCGCGTCAACCGTGACGACCGCGACAACGGCGGCCGCGGCTCGCGCGACTCCGGTGGCCGCGGTGGCCGCAGCGGCGATGCCGTCGCCGGCGGCGGTGCCCGTCACGAGCGCTCCGAGCGCCCCGCGTCCTCCGGCCGCAGCCACGCTCCCCGCACCGGCGGCTCGGGCTCGGGCAACGGCGGCGGTCGCTCCGGCGGCCTGCAGGTCGGTGGCCTGGTGCGCGGCTCCGGTTCCACCGGCGGCGGCGCCCGCCGCTCGGCTCCGCGCCGCGCGCAGGGCTAGCCAGCCCGCAGCATCCGCTGACTGTTTCACCGCATGACCCGAACGGGCCGGCTCCACACGGAGCCGGCCCGTTCGCGGTTTACCCCCATCCCTATGCATAACTCCTGCTGGATTCCAGGCCGCCTCGACGCCGCCGCGTGATTCCGGGGTGGCGCCGAGGCATCCGGGAGAATTGCGGGAGTTGTGGTCACCGACGACGGAAGAGGACGCCCGGGGTGCGGTGGAGGGGCTGTTGGTTCGGTGAGGTCGGCGGCCGGGGTTAGGGTCGAAGTATGAACACCACAGTTGTTGTTCGGCCCGTCACCGAAGCGGATGCCGACAGCCTGGGCCGCGTCCACGCGGCTTGCTGGCACGAGTCCTATGACCACATCCTGAGCCAGGCTGCCCTCTCGCAGCTGCATCCGGAACGCCTCGCCCAGATGTGGCGCCGGTTCTCGGCTCAGGGCCCCGCCTACCGCCATGTTGTGGCCGAGCTCGACGGCGAGATCGTCGGTTTTGCCGGCAGCGGACCCGGCCGGGACGCGGGCAAGCCCACCGAGCACGAGCTCTACTTCGTCTACCTGCTCGAGGCCCACCAGGGCACCGGCATCGGCCAGGCGCTCTTCGACGCTGTCGTCGATCCGGGCCCCACCTACCTGTGGTTGGCCGCCGACAACCCTCGCGCCCACAGGTTCTACACCCGCAACGGCTACCTGCCCGACGGCCAGGAGCGCACCGAAGAGGTGCTCGGCGAACCGTTCCGCGAAGTGCGCCTCGAGCGCTGACTCCACTCGGCCATCCGGCCTCGGCACCAGCCCGATCCCGCCCAGCGGGGTCGGGCTTCTGCGTGCCCGCTCCGGCCGCTCCGGTCGACACCGACACGAGCGGCCTGCGCCCCTTCCACACCGTAAAATCGAGGGATGCCCACGATTCCTGTCATTCTCGACGTCGACACCGGCGTCGATGACGCCCTCGCTATCCTGTTCGCCGTCGCGCATCCCGACATCGAGGTGCTCGGCATCAGCTGCGTCGCCGGCAACGCGTCGCTCGAGCGGGTCGTGGAGAACACCCTGCGCATCCTCGATGTGGCGGACGCCCCCGACATCCCCGTGGCCGCCGGTGCGCGCCGGCCGCTGATCTCCCCGGCCCGCAGTGCCTCCCACGTGCACGGCGAAAGCGGCCTCGGCACCGTGCACCTGCCGCCGAGCTCACGCACGCCCGAGCCGGTCAACGCCGTCGAGCTGATGCACCGGCTGATCAGCGAGAGCGCCCGCCCGGTGACCCTGGTGGCGCTGGCTCCGCAGACCAACCTGGCGCTGCTGCTGCGCCAGTACCCCGACCTGGCCGAGAACATCGAACGCATCGTGTTCATGGGTGGCTCGGCGAGCGTGGGCAACGCCACGGCCGTGGCCGAGTTCAACGTGTGGCATGACCCCGAGGCGGCGGCGATCGTGCTGGATGCGGGCATCCCCACGTTCATGTACGGGCTGGACGTCTTCAACCAGGTGGCCATCGACCGCGAGGTCGCCACCGCGCTGGAGGACGGGGACTCCGCCCAGGGTCGCGTGGTGGGCGCGCTGCTGACCAACCGGGTGGCGCGCGGCGAGAGCAGCGTGGCCGAGTACACCGGCCTGATCGGCGATGCCGGTGCGATCTGCGCCCTGGTGGACCCGCAGGCGCTCAGCACCCGGATGCTGCCCGTGCGCGTGGAGCTGACGGGCTACGGCCGCGGCCAGACCATCGTCGACCAGCGCAGCCGGGTGGGCGAGGACACCCTGCACGGCAGCATCGACAGCTGGGCTGCCGTGGAGGTGGCCCTCGACCTGGACGCCCCGCGCGTCGCCGCCCTCTTCCTCGACACCCTGGGCCTGTCCACCCCGTAGCCCTCACGACCCTTCCGCGAGCTGTGACTGAGGCGCGCACAACGCGCCCGGAGAGGGGCTCAGCTCACAGTTCGCGAGTGAAGGAGGAGCAGGAGAGGCGGGACGGGGTCAGCGCAGGGCGCCGACCGAGGCCAGGGCCATGCGAAGCAGGCCGCCGCGGCCGCCCTCCATCTCGGCCGAGACCGCGTCGGTCGCGGCCTCCTCGGGGGTCATCCAGGTGAGCTCGAGGGCATCCTGGCGGGGGTCGCAGGTGCCGGTCACTGGCACGACGTAGGCCAGTGAGACGGCGTGCTGGCGGTCATCCGTGAACGCGGTGATGCCGGGCATCGGGAAGTATTCGGCGACCGAGTACGGCACCGGGCTCGGTGGCAGCTGCGGGAACGCCATCGGGCCGAGGTCCTTCTCGAGGTGCCGGAAGAGCGCGTCGCGCAGGGTCTCGCCGTAGAGCACCCGGCCGGAGACCAGCGTGCGGGTCATCTTGCCCTCGGGGGTGGCGCGCAGCAGCACGCCCACCTCGACGACCTGGCCCAGGCCGTCCACCCGCACGGGAACAGCCTCCACGTAGAGCAGCGGCAGCCGCTGGCGGATCTCGGCGAGCTCCACGTCGGTCAGCCAGCCGGGGTTGTTGTTGGGCGGCGGCGCGTCGTCCCCGCCAGGCGTCCAGTCCGGGTCGGGGTCAGGGGTGCGCACGCTCATAGTTCATTCTCACTCACGAGAGCCGCAGATGCATCACCAACCTCCCCGCAGACCGCGTTCCACGCCCGCGAACTGTGAGCAAAGCCCCAGTTTGGGAGCGATTTCGGGCTCAAGTCACAGTTCGCGCGAGGGATGGGCGGCCACGGGGCGTGGAAGGATTGGGAGGAGTCGGGGCTGCACACGCGTCGACCTGAGCGTGAGGACCGACAATGGCTGACAGCATTCGCCCCGAGCCCATCGACCCGGCCGCCGTTCTCTGGTCGGCTGCCGTCGCCGACCGGGTGGACCGCCCGCTGCTGCTCGTGCTGCACGGCTACGGCTCGCACGAAGGAGATCTGTTCTCGCTGGCGCCGCACCTGCCGCTCGAGCCCACGATCGCGGCCCTGCGCGCCCCGCTGCCGGTGGGCCAGGGCTGGTCCTGGTTCCCGATCGGCGTGCCCGGCGACCCGGTCGGCGACGCACTCGACGCCGCTGCGGCCGGGATCCTCGACTGGCTCGACGCGCTTCCCGAGCAGCCCACCTCGATCGGGTTGCTCGGGTTCTCGCAGGGTGGTGCCATGACGCTGCAGCTGATGCGGCACGCGCCGGAACGGTTCGCCTTCGCGGTGCAGTTGTCCGGGTTCATCGCGAGCAGCACGCATCCGGGCGATGCCCGCCTGGCCGAGCTCCGTCCGCCGGTGTTCTGGGGCCGCGGCACACTCGATCCGGTCATTCCCGAGGCGGCCGTCGTGCGCACCCAGGCCTGGTTGCCGGGGCATTCGACGCTCACCGAGGGCATCTACGAGGGGCTCGGCCACTCCATCTCGCAGGCGGAGCTCGGCGAAATCGTCACGTTCCTGCGCGCGCAGTACCCGGCCCCGGCCGCCTGAGCGCTCACACGCACGGCCGGTGCACCCCACCGGCCACCCCCTTAACGCACGAATTGCCCCGAACCAGCGGAGCAACGCATCCGTGGCGGGGCAATCCGAGATAACTGCGGCGAGCTAGCCGCGCTTGCGGGCGGCCTGCTCGTTCTGGGCGGCGAAGCGCTCGGCGTGCGCCTTCTTGCGGGCGCGCTCGGCGTCGCGGTCCTTCACCCGGATCTGCTCTTCGCGGACCTCGAACTGGGTGGCGCGCTCGGTGACGAGCCAGGCCGGCGGCTGCTGGAGCAGCGCGAGGATCTCGGCGCTGGTGAGTGGTTCGGTGACCTCGCCGCGGGCCAGGCCCGAGATCGAGACGCCGAGCTTGGCGGCGACAACCTGCTTGGGGTGCGGGCCGTTGGCGCGCAGCTCGCTGAGCCACTCGGGCGGGTTCGCCTCGAGGGCGGCCAGCTCGGTGCGCGACACCGGGGTGGACTGGAACACTTCGGGTGCTGCTTCGAGCAGAATCCCGAGCTTCTGGGCAGCCGTGGCCGGCTTCATGGTCTGGGGCTTCTTCTCGCTCATAGTTCCAGCGTATAGCCTGAGAGCACTATGGTTTCGGTGTCGTGCGCCCGAACGCCTCGAAACGCCCCCGGCGCCGGCACATCGCAGGCCGCCGCACGGCCATCACCCACACACTGACACATGCACAACGAGAGGATGCCGGTGACCTTTTCCATTGCCTTCGTCGCCGGGGTCACCCCCACCAAGTGGACCCGCATCTGGGCCGAGCGCCGCCCGGACGTCGAACTCGAGGTGTTCCGCACCGATTCCGCCGAGCAGGAGACCGTGCTGCGCGACGGCCGCGCCGACGTGAGCCTGGTGCGCCTCCCCATCAACGAGGAGGGTCTGAGCCTGATCGCCCTCTACAACGAGATTCCCGTGGTCGTCGCCGCCAAGGACCACTTCATCGCCGATGCCGACAGCGTGGTCGTGGCCGACCTGGTCGACGAGCACCTGCTGCAGGATCCCGACGAGGTTCCCGAGTGGCGCGACGCAGCCGTGGAGGTGCGCACCGGCAGCCGCCGGGCGCTGCCGCCCATGCGCGACATGGACGAGACCATGGAGCTCGTCGCCGCGGGCGTGGGTATCGTCATCCTGCCGCACTCTGTGGCCCGGCTGCACAGCCGCAAGGATGTCGTCTCCAAGCCGGTCGAGGACACCGCCGAGAGCCGCATCGCCCTGGCCTGGCGCACCGTGGACACCACCCCCGACGTGGAGGAGTTCATCGGCATCGTGCGCGGCCGCACCCCCGACAGCTCACGCAAGAACGCCGCGCTGCCCACCGACGAGCCGGTGAAGAAGGAAAAGAAGACCGCGAAGGCCAAGGCCGCCGCCAAGGCCGTGCGTGCCGCCGCGGCCGCCGCGAAGCCGGCCACCGCACGCAAGACCCAGAGCGCCGGCCGCACCCGCAACTCCCCCAGCCCGCAGGCCGGCAAGCGCCGCGGCGGCCGCTGACGGTCCGCGAGCCGTGAGTCACGCACGCATCGGGGTGTCAGGCGGGGGTCACGGGTTGGCGTAGGACGGTGCGGAGCTTGTCGGGGGCGGTGCGGCGGGGGTCACCGAGGTAGACCTCGTGGTGCCGGCCGCGTTCCCTCAGCCCGGCGGCGGGCAGCAGTTCGCCGTGCAGCCGGGCCAGCACGGGCGTCTCGTCGTCGTAAGAGCCCACGTGTAGCACCTGCTCGCAGAGCCCCTCGTCGAGGACCTCGATGCGCACCCCGTCCAGCGCGGGCAACGGCTTCTTCTTCGCGGCCGCCTTCGCGCGAGCCGCGGCGATGGCCTCGCCGATATCGGCATCGCTCACCCAGTCGGGCTGGCTGATCAGCATGGTCCAGCTCCAGGCAGCCTTGTCGCGGGCGCTGAAAACGGATGCCTCCTCGGCGTACCAGAGCCCCTCCAGCGGGCCCACAACCAGGTCGCGGCCCGCCCGTTTGCTCGCGAACTTCACGGTGTACGCCACCGCGTAGAGCGCCTCCACGGCCTCGGCATAGGCGGGGGACGTGTTCGGGTCGCCGTGCCCATCGACGGCGAGGAACCGCTGAGTCGGCACCGTGAGGGTCTCCCAGTCCCGGTTCTTCGGGGCGTACAGCGCCCGCAGCTCGCGCTTGACGTCGTAGGGCGCCACCACCGCGTCGGGCACCGTCTGGTTCGGCACGGCCGGGTCAGTTCTGCAGCACGGAGAGGATGTTGCCGGCTGGGTCGGTGAACCAGGCGATCCGCGGCTCGCCGTTCGCGATGCCGCGCTCGTCCTGTTCGAACCCGTCGTAGCGGAGAAACTCCACTCCGCGCTCTGCGAGCACGTCCACAGACTGGTTGATGTCGGCCACCTGCAGGTTGAGGATGGTGAACCCGGCCGGCTGGTGGTCCGGCCTGGGGTAGACGATCACGTCGGCGCCGCCGGGTAGGGTCAGCCGCAGCAGGCCCATGCCGCCGTCCGCTACCTCGAGACCGAGCACGTCGCCGTAGAAGGTGCGCGCCGCCTCGATGTCGGGCACCGCGAATCCGCTGAAACCGTGCAGGTACTCCGGGTCGATGGTGGGCATGGCGTGCTCCTTCTGGTCGAGTTCCGGTCGAGCGTGGAGATGTGACGCCCCCGGTCAGCGGGAGCTGATCGAGGCGAACTTACGGATGCACAATGGCACGAACACCACGAGCAGCACAACAACACCGATGAGCACGGTCGCCACCGGGTTCTGCAGCGTCCAGACATCCGGCACCGGCGCGGTGCCCTGGTTGCCGAACAACTCGCGGGCGGCCTGCACCAGCGCGGACACCGGGTTGAGCTCGGCGAAGACCCGCAACGGGTCCGGCAGGGTCTCGATCGGCACGAAGGCGTTGGAGATGAACGTGATGGGGAACAGGATGATGAACGACGCGTTGTTGATCACCTCGGGCGAGCGCACGCTCATGCCCAGCAGTGCCATCACCCAGCTGAACGCGTAGCTGAACAACAGCAGCAGGCCCAGCCCCGCGAAGAACTCGCCCACCGACGAGTTGACCCGCCAGCCGACCAGGAACCCGGTGGCCATCATGATGATCATCGAGATGGTGTTGAGCACCAGGTCGCCGTTGGTGCGGCCCACCAGCACAGCGGATGAACTCATCGGCAGGCTGCGGAACCGGTCGATGATGCCGTCCTTGAGGTCTTGCGCCATGGCCGAGCCGGAGAAGGTGGAACCGAAGACCACGGTCTGGGCGAAGATGCCGGCCATGAGGAACTGTGTGTAGTCCGTGCCCTGCACGTTGATCGCGCCGCCGTAGACCTGGCTGAACAGCAGCACGAACATGATCGGCTGGATGACGGCGAACACCAGCATGTCGGGGGTGCGCTTGATCTTGATGAGATTGCGCTTGGTGGTCGTCCAACCATCCGAATACCAGAGGGACAGCGGGTTCCAGGTGGGCGTGGGTGCCGGCCTTGTGGCTGTGGCGGTCATTTCACCAGCTCCTGCTTCTCGTCTTCGTTGTCATCGGCTGCGAGGTCGGCCTTGTGCCCGGTGAGTTTGAGGAACACGTCGTCGAGTGTGGGCCGGCGCATCCCGGCGTCGTGCAGTTCGATGCCGGCCGTGCGCAGGTCGGCGAGCACGTGTTGCAGCGCGGGCGGCCCGTCGGTGACGGCCACGTCGATTCCGCGACCGTCGCTGGAGACCTGCGGTTCACCGGCTCCGTAGCGGGCGAGCACCTCGCGGGCGGCCGCGCTGTCGGCGGCGTCCACGAGGGCCACGACCACCCGGTGCCCGCCGATCTGGGCCTTGAGTTCGTCGGAGGTACCCTCAGCGATCACCCGGCCGTCGTCGATGACCGCGATGCTGTCGGCCAGCTGGTCGGCTTCCTCCAAGTACTGGGTGGTGAGCAGCACCGTGGTGCCGTCGTCGACGAGCCGGTTGATCACGCCCCACAGGGCGATCCGGCTGCGCGGGTCGAGCCCGGTGGTCGGTTCGTCGAGGAAGAGGATCTTGGGGTTGAACACCAGCGCGCCGGCCAAGTCGATGCGCCGGCGCATGCCGCCGGAGAACCCCTTGACCGGCCGGTTGCCCGCCGCGGTGAGCTCGAACAGGTCGATCAGCTGCTGCGCCCGCTTGCGGGAGGCCGCGCCGCCCAGGTGGTAGAGCCGGCCGACCATCTCCAGATTCTCGAAGCCGGTGAGGTTCTCATCGACCGCCGCGTACTGGCCGGACACGCCGATGATGCTGCGCACGGCCTTGGGGTCGTCGAGCACGTTGATGCCGTCGACGATCGCCGTGCCGGCATCCGGCTTGATGAGGGTGGTCAGGATCTTGACCACCGTGGTCTTGCCGGCGCCGTTGGGGCCGAGGATCGCCTTGACCGTGCCGCGCGGCACGGTGAGGTCCAACCCGGCGAGCGCGTGCACCGGCCCGGTCTTGGATTTGTAGGTCTTGGTGAGCCCGGAGGCTTCGATAATCGTCATGCCACGCCCCTGCCAAATCGGTGGGTATGCTCGTATGTGGACGTTGTACACATTGAGCTTTTATCGTAACGAAACGGATGCGCCATGACAACGGATGTGGGAGATTCTCCGGTACGAACTTCGTACCGGCACGGCGACCTGCGCCGGGCGCTCATCGAGGCCGGGGTGGACCTGGCCGGGGAGGGCGGCCCACCTGCCGTTGTGCTGCGGGAAGCCACCCGGCGTGTGGGGGTGACGCCCAACGCCGTCTACCGGCACTTCGCCGACCGGCAGGCGCTACTGGACGCCGTCTGCTCGACCTGCCAGGGCCTCGTCGCCGGCGCGATAGAAACCGATCAGGCCCGGGTCGACACGACCGACCTGGTCGAGGGCGCACGCCTGCGGTTCCGGGCCGTTGGCACCGGCTACCTGCGCTTCGCACTGGAGCAGCCGGGCCAGTTCCAGACCGCGTTCTCGGCCTCGTCCGACTTGGACAGCGCCACCAGTGCGGCGCGGGCCGGTCCCGGCGGGCTCACCCCGTTCCAGTTGCTCACCCAGGCCCTCGACGACCTCGTCGCCGTGGGGCTGCTGCCGGCCGAGCGGCGCCCGGCGGCAGAGTTCCTGGCCTGGTCGGCCGTGCACGGGCTCGCCGAACTACTTATCGACGGGCCCCTCCGCGCGCTGCCGGCCCCGGTGAAGCAGACCCTGATCGTGCGGGTCATCGACATGGTGGAGCAGGGGCTGTAGCGCCCTGCCCGGACGCGCCTCACGGCGCGTCGGCGGACGCCGCCGGGCCGACGGCAGAGCCGCCATCCGGCGTCCATTCCAGAAACCAATTGCGCTGCCCTGCCGTGGGGGCAAGCTCCTCGCTGGCCAGCCCCTGGTCATTGGTCCAGTACAAGGTCACCCCCGACGCCGCGAACTCGGACTCGCTGACACAGCTCGACAGGTAGTGCGCGTCGTCGATCACCAGGAGCAGGCAGACGCGCTCCGGATCGGCCCGCACCACATAGAACTGCGTTTCGGCGGGTGGGTCGGCGGAATCCCAGGAAATGCTGCCGATGTTGCGCAGGGTCAACGGTTGGAAGGAGGCGGGCAGCGAGAGGACCGGCACGTCGGCCACGGTTTGCGGACGATCGAAGACCTCGAAGGCCTTGGCCTCGGTGGCCACCGCAGCCGGGGTTTCCGCTCCGCGTGCGATCACTCCCACGATCTGCGCCCCGGCCACACCGCCGAGCACGGCCGCGACGATGAGTCCGGCCGCCAGACGAACCCGGTTCCGGGATGCGCCGGCAGGCTTTTCCGGGGCAGACTGCGGCCCGTCGGCACTCACCGCCGCCCCCGCGTCGTGCTCCACGTAGTCATCCTGCGGAACCACCGGGCGTGCCGCTGCGACCCGGGCCGCATCCGGTCCCGCGAGTTCCCACTCAGCGGCGAGCACCGCATCATCGATCGCGCGCAGCTCGCCCGCGATCTCGGCCTCCAGCTCCCGCAGGGCCCGGTGCACCGTATCGTCGCCGGCGGCGTCGGCATCCGCTGCAAAGACCCGGCGCTGCAGCGCCCGCACCCGACCGCTCGGCGCCGGCTCGCCCTCCGGCGACGGCTGGTCGGGATGCGCCCGCCACCAGAGTGCGTCGAGAACGCCGCGGCTGCCCCGGTAGTGGTCCTGCACTGCGGAGCGGAACGCCTCGTCTCCCAGGGCCCGTTCGTACGCGTCGCGATGACCTGGGGTCATCCCTCGGCCACCACGTCCGACGCTGGGGGCTGCCGACCGGAGAACTGGCCGGTGATGTCGCCGTCGAGCTCCCAGACCACAAAGAAGTCACCCAGCACCCGCGACACGCCTGTCTCACTGTGCATCACGGTGTTGCTCTCCCAATACAACCGCAGCCCGGCCGACGGAAACCCCGACTCGAGCGCGCACGTGGACACGTAGCCACCGGTCTCCGGCATGGCGACGAGGCAGATCATGTGACTGGAAGACAGCGCCGCGTAATAGGGCGAGAGGCCCACCTCATCGGGGTTCTCCGACCAGTCGGCCGCCCCGAGGTAACGGAAGGAATCGGCCTGGAACACCGTGCCGGTCGACACGAGCGGGATGTCCAGCGGGGTCTGCTCGCGGATGAAGATCATGCTCGGCGACTCCGAGGACACCGTGGCGATCGACGCCGTCGGCGAGGGGAGCGGAGTACCGGACGGCGTGGGCCCTGCCCCGGCGACGAGGCCCGCGGCGCCCAGCTGGCTGCCGAGGATCACGCCGATGGCCACCGCCAGCAGGATGCCGCCGGCCAGGAGCCAGTGCCGGTGGCCGAACCGGCGGGCGGGATCGGTGGCGTCCGGCTCATCCGGGTCCGCCGCATCCGCATCCGCGCCCGCCGCAGAATCTCCGTCGGCTGCGGGAGCAGAAGCGCGCCCCGTGCCGTCGTCATGCGCATTCGCGGCGCGCAGAGCCTCGGCTATCGCCACCCGCTCGGCGGCGATCTCGGTCTCGAGAGCCCGCACGGCCTGGGCCACGTCCGCGTCGCCGGCTGCGTCGCCATCGGCCGAGAAGGCGCGGCGCTGCAACGCCCGCAGGGTCGCAATGGGCGACGGGGTGCCGCTGGGGGCCGAGTCTTCGGGGTGCCACTCCCACCAGAGCGCGTCCGGCAGGCTCCATGCACCGGTGTGCGCGGCGGCCACTGCGGCTGCAAATTCCGGGCTCTCCAGAGCTCGCTCGTACGGGTCGTCGTGTCTGTTCCCGGCCAATGAAACCCCCCTCATTGTTGTGCACATCCTGCCACACGCGCCGGGCGGAACGGCGCCGCACCGGAAGGTGCGATCAGGGGGCCACCACCCGGCCGGAGCCGCGCGTCTCGATGGTGGAGTCGCGTTGCCAGGCCACCGTGATGTCCAGCACCATCGGCGTCGTGCCGGCGCCGGCACCCTGCAGCATGTCTGTGCTCTCCCAGGAGAGGCGGAGGCCCGCCGACGGGAACTCGGATTCGAGCGAGCAGGTCGACAGGTAGCCGCTGCCCTCGGGCACGGCCACGAGACAGATCATGTTCGCCGAGCCCCTGGCCGCGTAATAGGGCGAGTCGGTGAGGCCGTTGCCGTCGGCGTCGGTCCACCCTGCCGAGCCGAGATACCGGAACGACCCGGGGTCGAACGCGGCGGGCATCGGCACAAGGGGAACGTCCCTCGGCGCCTGGGCGCGCGCGAACACCTGCGCCGCGAGCACCGGAACCTCCTGGGTGGGGGCGGGAGTGGCGGTGGCGCCGTCGCTGGCCGGCGGGGACGCGGCTCCCCACAGCGCCAGGTCGTCCACCTGGCTGCCCACGACGGCCCCGAGCACCACGGCACCCGCCAGGGCCACGCCGAGCAGCACCCGGTGGCGCGGCCCGGAGCGCTCTGGCGCGCCCGGCTCGCCCGGCGCATCCGCCACCGACTCGGATGCGGCGCCCGCGGCCGGGTCGGCCGCCGCGGTGTCGACAGGCGCGGTGTCGACAGGCGCGGTGTCGGGCAACTCGGCGCCGGCCTTCCCGGCACTCGACCCGACCTGCGCACCCGCGGACGCGGACATCCCCGCGGCCGGCACTCGCCTGCCGCTGCGCGCGGCGACCACCGCCGCGGCGATGGCCGCCTGTTCGGTCGCGATCTCTGTTTCCAGCACCTGCAGGTCGTCCGCGACGGACCGGTCGCCCGCCGCATCGCCGTCGGCCGCGAAGACCCGGCGCTGGAGGTCCCGCAGCCGCCCAGCGGGTGACGGGGTGCCTCCGGGAGTGGGCTCGTCGGGGTGCGACCACCACCACAGCGCGTCGAGCACGTCCCAGTGTCCCCGGTGGGCCCCGGTCACCGCCTGCAGGAAGGCCGCATCGTGCCGGGCCTGTTCATACGGATCGCCGTCGTTCCGCGCCTCTGCCACCATCGCTCCCGTCGTTGCGCACATCCTGTCACCGGTCGGGCCGCCGAAGAACCTCCACGGGCGCGTGCTCACCCGAGGGCATTGGCCCCGCCCCGCCCCGGTGGCAGGATGCCCGCATGACCGCGACCGAGCAGCCGGTGGACCCGTGGGGCGGGCCCCGGCAGGCACGCTGGCAGCAGGCCGTGGACTGGCCGCTCACCCTCGCCGCCCTGGTGTTCCTCGTCGCCTATTCGATCTCGGTCATCGCCACCGTCGACGGCCCCACCTCCACACTGCTGCGGATCGTGATCCTGGTCAGCTGGGCGCTCTTCCCGGTGAGCTACCTCGTCGATCTCGTGCTGGCCGACCACGCCTGGCAGTGGGCGAGGCGGCATCCCGTGAATCTGCTCTTCGTGCTGTTGCCGCTGCTGCGACCGTTGCGGCTGCTGCGGGTGCTGGCGCGCAGCAGCCTGTTCCAGCGCTCGGCGGGCACCGCGTTCCGGGCGCGGGTTCTGGTGTACCTGGCCGGCACGGCGGTGCTGGTCACCTATATCGCCGCACTGGCGGTGCTCGAGGCGGAGCGGAGTGACCCGAACGCCAACATCACCTCGTTCGGCGACTCGCTGTGGTGGGCGGCGGTGACCATCACCACAGTGGGCTACGGGGATTTCACCCCGCTCACCATCCGCGGCCGCACCATCGCCACGGCCCTGATGCTCGGCGGCGTGGCCGTGCTCGGTGTGCTCACGGCCACGCTGTCGTCGTGGATCGTGCAGCGCGTGGCCACCCTCGAAGAGGAGCGTCACCGGGCCGAATAGGGCCAGCGAGGCGGGAATGATACACTCTCCCAATACCCTTAACGAACCGCTGTGCCATTTTCAGTCGCGTGTTGTATCCAGTGACCTGCCCTGGGTGCCTCGAATCGGCTGTCGCAGCACCGCGGAGGAGCACGTCTGCGCCCCGCGCGGTCGTCCGGGTGATACGTCAACCACGCTCAACGAATTATGAGGCTGCATCAGATGATTTTCGAAGTCGGCGAGACCGTCGTCTATCCCCACCACGGCGCAGCAACGATCACCGCGGTCGAGACCCGCACGATCAAGGGTGTCGAAAAGCGCTACATCACGCTCACCGTGCACCAGAGTGACCTGGCCATCAACCTGCCCATCGACAACGCCGAGCTCGTCGGCGTTCGCGACGTCATCGACGCCGCGGGTGTCGAGGCTGTCTTCGACGTGCTTCGCAGCGACGTCGAGGAAGAGCCCAGCAACTGGTCGCGCCGCTACAAGGCCAACACCGAGAAGATGGGCAGCGGCAGCGTCTACCGCGTCAGCGAGGTCGTTCGCGACCTCTGGCGCCGCGACCGCATCTCCGGCGTTTCCGCCGGCGAGAAGCGGATGCTCATCAAGGCCCGCCAGGTTCTCGTCTCCGAGCTCGCGCTCGCGCAGAAGTCCACCGAGGAAGAGGCCTTCGTCACCCTTGACGACGTCCTGAACGCAAGCGTCGCCGAAGTCGCCTAGTTCACACCCCTTACAACGTCGCCGGATGAGCAGCCCCTTTGTTGCCCTCCGGCGACGTTTGTGGATTAACCGGCGCACTTCGCCAGGCTCAGTCCGGCGCCCTTCGACAGGCTCAGTACGGCGTTCGGATGCCGGCCGTTCCCGAGCGCTTCTCCCGGCGGTGCTGGTGGTGGCGGTGCTTGCGGGCTGTGCGGGAGCTCAGCCCACGGCATCCGTGCCCGGCCCGGCGCTGCCGCCCGTGGGCGGCGGCCTGGACTACCAGCTCGGCGGCGCCTACGATCCGCCGGACGGGGTGACGATCGTGGCCCGGGACAGCACAGAGGCGCCCGCCGCGGGCCTCTACTCGATCTGTTACCTCAACGGTTTCCAGACCCAGCCGTCCGACACCGAGCGACTGCTGGCCGACTCCCCCGAGCTGATCCTCACCGCCGGGGGTGGGCCAGTGCGCGACGAGAACTGGCCGGACGAGCTCCTGTTCGACACGAGCACCGCCGCGAAACGGGCCGGGATCGCCGCGCTGATGCTGCCGCAGATCGCCGGGTGCGCATCCGCCGGCTTCGACGCCGTGGAGATCGACAACCTCGACTCGTACACCCGCTCGGCCGGGCTGCTCACGGTCGATGACAATGTGGCGCTGGCGACCCTGCTGGTGGACGGCGCCCACGCCGAGGGACTCGCGATCGGCCAGAAGAACGCCGCTGACCTCGCCGACGAACTGGCGGGGACGTTCGACTTCGCCGTGGCCGAGGAGTGCGACCGCTGGGAGGAGTGCGAGCTGTACACCGCCGCCTACGGCGCCCACGTGCTGGCGATCGAGTACAGCGACGATCTGCGCGTCGACTTCGCCGCGGCGTGTGCCGTGCCGGAGCGGCCGAAATCGATGATCCTGCGCGACCGGGACCTCGTCACGGCGGGTTCGGACGGATACGTGTACGAGCACTGCTGACCCGTTCGGGCGTTTCGGCGGAAGGCACACCAATCCGTCTGAGTGAGGGTGGCGAACTAGACACGTGAGGCGATCCGGCCTTGCGGTCCAGTCATCAAGGAGCTCCTCATGCGTTTCATTCCCACCAAGGTCCACGCCGTTCTCGACTACGTCGTCGCCATCGCCCTGATCCTCGCCCCCACGATCTTCATGTTCGAAGAGGTCGGCGGCGCGGCCGTCATCATCCCGCGCATCCTGGGCGTCGGCCTCATCCTCTACAGCCTCTTCACCCGCTACGAGCTGGGCCTGGTCAAGGTCATCGGCATGCCCGTTCACCTGGTCTTCGACATCGTCGCGTCGGTGTTCCTGATCGCCTCCCCGTTCCTGTTCGGTTTCATCAACGAGGCCCCGAACGCCTGGCTGCCGCACATCATTGTCGGTGTCGCCGTGATCCTCGTCGTGCTCTGCTCCAAGAGCCAGCCCGGCGCCAGCGTCACCGGCTCGAAGGCGCACACCAGCAGCGTCGCCTGATACGCGGTACGCACACAGACTGCGGCAAGCGCTCCCGGCACTGGGGGCGCTTGCCGCTTCTGCGTGCCTGCGGCCCCTCGGGCAGCGGGTGGCTACCGGGTGGCCGGACGCAGGATGCGCCAGAGCAGCGCCCGCTCGGTGACACCCCAGAGCGCACTCACCGTGAGGTAGATCGCCGCGGCCAGCGGCACGAAGGCCGCGAAGACCACGCTGATCAGCGGCAGCCAGCTCAGGACACCGGACATGGTCGCCTGGGCGGCCGGCGAGAGGGCTCCCGGAACCGGCCGCACCGCCGCACCGGGCGATGACGGGCCGGCCGGGGCGGCGGATGCGGCGGCCTGAGCGAGCATCAGTCGCCGGCTGAGCAGCTGGGCGGCGAGCAGCACGGCGAGGAGAACCCCGCCGACCAGGAGCACCGCCGGAGCGGTGCCTGCGCCCCAGCCGGAGAGGATGCTGCTGCCCAGCGGGCTGCCGAACAGGCCGCCGGCGAGGAGGGCGTTGTCGTGCCCGTTGATGGTGCCCAGCACGAAGAGACCGTACACGATCGAAAGGATCGGGGCCTGCACGAGCAGCGGCAGGCATCCGGCCAGGGGCGACGCGTTCTCGGCCGCGTACAGGGCCATGGTTTCTCGTTGCAGGCGCTCGGGGTTGCTGCCGTGCTGGCGGCGCAGCTCGGTGAGGCGCGGGGCGAGGCGTTGCCGCTGTTGTTGGGCCCGGGCCTGGGAGACCCCGACGGGGATGAGCACCAGGCGCAGGGCGAGGGTGAGCACGATGATCGCGAGGGCGGCCGCGTTGGCCGCGCCAAGCGGGGTGAGGAACAAGGTGAGGTTGTGCAGAACGGCATAGGCCGCGTCGAGCACGGCCGCGATGGGGCCGAAGGCATAGAAATTCATGGGGAGACTCCCGGTCGGAATACGGAAAATGCGGAACCGTATGGTCGCGACAGGAAGGGCGGGCACCCGGTGGGTGCGGCGCGGACGAAGGTTCCCTAGGCGACCGAGAGAGTCAGGCCCGGGGCTCGCGGCTGGGGCTTGCCCGGCGCATCCGGAACGCTCTGGCCCACCTGGGAGGCCAGCTCGGGGTAGGGCCGGGCGGCGGGCGTAGGTGCTCCGGTGAGCACCATGACGAGCATCGCCAGCACCTGCTGGGCCGCGCCGGTGACGGCCACGGCCGAGGCACTCAGGGTGAAGAGGGCGGCCAGCGCGAGGACCTCGCCGAAGCCGCGGCCGCCGAGGAGCAGCGCGCCGAGACCGAACCCGGCGCCGAGACTCAGTCCAAGGGCGACCGACAGGCGGGCGGCCGGCGATGCTCCGGCGGGCAGCAGCGTACGTGTGCGCATCCGGGTCACCTCCAGCTCAGTCGTCCGTGCAGTCTTGTTCGGCCACTCTAGTCGGAGGGAAGCGCGCGCATCTGGTTGTTGCGCTTCTCATGGGTGAGTTCGGCCAAGCCGAGCTGTTCCAGCAGCGGGGGCAGGTACATGCCGAACCGGCCGCGGTAGCCGGCGCGCAGGCCGTACCAACCGCCGACGGGGTTGTCGGCGGAGCGGCCCCACGCCTCGACGCTGCCCTCCGGCGCGGGCTTCTTCTCGTCGCTCGCGCCGAGCGGCACCCAGCCGCCCTGCTCTGCCAGCCAGGCGTGCAGGTCGTCGATGGCGCGGGCCCGGTACTTCAGGGTCGTGGCGCCGACCTGGCAGATCAGTTCATCGCCCTCGCGGTGCATCGTGTAGGTCGAGGAGCCGGGTGCTGTCGTGAGCTGCCAGGGATCGGCAGCAGTTCCTTGGGTCATCGGGTCTCCTGCTCCGGGACCGGCGCGAGCCGCTCGGCTCCCGCCTGACGCCAGCCTAGGCACCATCCCCGGCTGTGGCTAGAGCGTCGGCCGAACCACCGGGTACGCTGAGCGCACGTGGACAGCCCACGCGAACTGGAGGGACCGCGCATGGCGAAGAAAGACGCATCCGGCACACCCCGCATGAACAAGAAGCTCTACGAAGACGAGCTGCGCCGACTCCAGGCCGAATTGGTGACCATGCAGGAGTGGGTTCGCGAATCCGGCGCCCGCATCGTGGTGATCTTCGAGGGCCGCGACGCCGCGGGCAAGGGCTCGGCCATCAAGCGGGTCACCGAGTACCTCAACCCGCGCATCGCCCGCATCGTGGCACTCCCGGTGCCCACCGACCGCGAGCGCGGCCAGTGGTACTTCCAGCGGTACATCAAGAACCTGCCCACGGCCGGCGAGATCGTGCTGATGGACCGGTCCTGGTACAACAGAGCCGGCGTCGAGAAGGTGATGGGCTACTGCACCCCCGACGAATACCGCCGGTTCCTGCACCAGGCGCCCCTGTTCGAACGGATGCTCGTCGAAGACGGCATCATCCTGCTCAAGTACTGGTTCTCGGTGTCGGACAAGGAGCAGGAGCTGCGCTTCCGCTCCAGGCTGAAGGACCCGATGCGGCGGTGGAAGCTCTCCGAGACCGACGTACTGTCAATCACCAAGTGGGTGGACTACTCCAAGGCCAAGGACGAGATGTTCGTGCACACCGACATCGCCGAGGCCCCGTGGTGGGTGGTCGAGAGCGAGGACAAGCGCGCTGCCCGCCTCAACATGATCAGCCATTTCCTGTCGATGGTGCCCTACGAGCAGATGGAGCCGCCGCTCGTGCGCATCCCGCACCGACCGCCGGCGTCGGACTACGAACGCCCGCCGCGCGAACTGAACCGCCCGGTGCCCGACCATGCCGCGCGCATCACCGAATTGGCCGCGGAGGCCAAGTCGAAGGGCAAGGGAAAGGGTTAGCTAGCCGTGCGCAGGGTGCGCCGGGCCATGCCCGGTGACACGCCGCAGCCGTGCCTTCGCGCCGTGCTCGATCAGAACCGGCACGTAGTCCCGGATCGGCTTGCCGTCGAGCAGGTGGCGTTCCTCGGTGACGACCTCCTCGATGAATGCCCGCGGCCGGTCCGGATATCGCTCCGCGAGACGGTCGATGACCTGGGCTACGGCGTGGTCTTCGTGTTCGGTGCGCTCTTCAGTGTCCACCGGATCAGTCTGTTCTTCACGATCGGTCCGGTCAACTCCGGGGCTACGCTGAAGCACCGCAGCGTGCACCGATGTGCAGCCGCCTCGTTCTTCGAAAGGGAAACCATGGCCACCGTCTCCCCCACTCTGATCGACATCGTCCTCCCCGCAACTCCGGGCGGCAGTTTCGGCCTCGCCGCGGTGCTGGGCGTCCCGGCCGGGCCCGGGCCGTGGCCGGGTGTGGTTCTCGTGCACGAGGCGTTCGGGCTGAACGACGTGATGCGGCGCCAGGTCGAGCGGATGGCCGCGGCCGGCTACCTCGCGCTGATGCCCGACCTGTTCAGCGAGGGCGGCGCCCGCCGCTGCCTGGTCGCCACCTTCCGGTCGCTCTCGGCGGGCGAGGGCCGGGCGTTCGTCGACATCGAATCGGCCCGCACCGCGCTCGGCGCCCGCGCCGATTGCACGGGCGCGGTCGGCGTGCTCGGCTTCTGCATGGGCGGCGGTTTCGCGCTGGCCGCGGCGGCCCGCGGCTTCGATGCGGCCTCGGCCAACTACGGCATGCTGCCCGGCGGTTCCGACGCCGAGCTCGACGATGCCCTCACCGGCGCCTGCCCCATCGTGGGCAGCTACGGCGGCCGGGACAGATCGCTGCGCGGCGCGGCACGCCGCCTGGATGCGTCGCTGAGCCGGCTGGCCGTCCCGCACGACGTGGTGGAATATCCCGGCGCCGGGCACGCGTTCCTCAACGACGCCGAGAGCGGCCCCGTCGCCCTCCGGTTCGCCCTCAAACGCTTCCTCGGTGCCGGTCCAGACCCCGTCGCGGCCGCGGATGCCTGGCGGCGAATCGACGCGTTCTACGCCGAGCACCTCGCGACGGATGCCCCCGCGCCATCCCTTGACAGTTAGATATCAAACAGTTAGAGTTCTAATCATGCAGGACGCAGAGCACTCCCTCACTTCAAGCCTCCATCTCTTCCGCTGGATCGGATGGGCGCAGATGAAGGCTGGTGAGGACTGGATCAGGGAACGCGAGCTCAGTCATGCCCAGAGCTTCGTGCTCGGCTACCTGGTCCAGAATCCCGGGGCGATCCAGCGCGACCTCGCCGAGGTGAGCCGCACAACTGCCGCGAGCGTCTCGAGCCTTCTGCAGGGGCTCGAACGGCGCGGCCTGGTGGAACGGCGCACCGAGGACGGTGATGAGCGGAGAAAGCGCGTCTATGCGACGTCCGCAGGAGCCGACCTCATCTCGGGGTTCGACGACGCGATGGCCGCGGCCGGGGAGACCATCCTCGGTCCCCTCGACGAGCATGAGCGAGCCACCCTCAACGCCCTGCTGCTGAAGATCACCGCAGAACTGCCACAACCCACCCGCTAGGGCCCGGGCCACCCGCCCCGGGCGCCCCGGGCTCGTCACAGCCGGCCATGCCGGCGTTATTCGGCGCGCCCGAATCCCTCTCCCCCTCTCCCTCCTCCCCTTCCTTGCCGCACCGGCCGTTGTCGGTGCGCACTCGAACCTGCCCGGAAAGAAGCAGCCATGAGCCCCAGCACCCCCGATTCCACAGGCCCGTCCGACGTCACCGGTACCAACCGCTGGTACCTCTCCACGGCACCGATCGTGCGCGCCCTGATCCACCTCTGCGTGCCGATGGCTGCCGCTATGATCGTCGGCGCCCTCTACAACCTCATCAACGCGGGCGTCGTCGGGTCGCTTCACGACACCGCGCTGCTCGCCGCGATCACCCTCGGCTCGCCGATCCTCGGCCTGGTCATGGCGGTCGGCAACGTGTTCGGCGTCGGCGGCGGCGCGATGATCTCGCGGCTGCTCGGTGCCGCGGAACACGATCCCGGCGCGGCGGCACAGATCAAACACGTATCGTCGTTCTCCTTCTGGGGTTCCCTGATCGCCGGGGCCGTCATCGGCTCCGCCGGGCTGCTCCTGCTGAAGCCTGTGGTGTCGCTTCTCGGCGCAGACGGCGCGGCCGCGCCGGCCACCACGGCCTTTGTGGGTGTCATGCTCGCGTTCGTGCCCGTGCTGGCCGCAGCCGTCTGCCTCGAGCAGCTCGTGCGCGCGGAGGGCGCGGCCCGCCAGGTCATGATCGGGCTGATCGCCTCGGTGATCGCCAACCTGGGGTTCGACCTGCTGTTCATCCTCGTGCTGCACTGGGGAGTCGCTGGAGCGGCCCTGTCGATGGGGCTGGCCAACCTCGGCATCGTCGGCTATTTCGGCCTCTGGCTCGCCCGGAACAGCGAACACGCGAGCCTGGCACCGCGGTGGTTCACACTCTCGCCTGCCGTGCTGCGGCCCGTGCTCGGCGTGGGTGTGGGAACCCTGTTGCAGTCCGCCTTCCTGATCGTGACCGCCCTGGTGCTCAACAACCTCGCGGCCACCTACGGCGACGGTCCCCTTGCGGCCATGGGCGTCGCCGTGCGCATCGCCCAGGTACCCGAATTCCTGGTCATGGGGGTGACCATCGGTGTGCTGCCGCTGCTCGCCTACTCCTACGGCAAGGGCGACCGGAGTCGGCTCAGCGCGGCGTTGCGCGCATCCTTCACCGCTGTGGCCGCCATCTCGGTGCTCTTCGCGTCCGCCGTGTTCGTGTTTCGCGAGCAGGTCTTCGCCGCGTTCGTCGCCAACCCCGACATGCTCGGCATCGGCGTCGCCATCCTCACGGCCCAGCTCGTGGCCATGATCGCGAACAGCTTCACCGGGCTCTTCACCTCGCTGTTCCAGGCCACCGGGCGGGCAGCGACAGCCACCGTGATGTCGGTCACGCAGGGTGTGCTGTTCCTCCCGATCGTCGTTCTGGGTAACCTCTGGTTCGGCCTGCCCGGCATCATCTGGGCGCTCACCGTCACCGAGGGTGCCGTGTTCCTGGTCGGCATCGCCATGTGGTTCGCCTCCCGGGCCGCGATCGAGCGCGGCTTGGCCGACGGCAGCCCGGAGCGCGCCGAGGAGGCCCTGGAGCACGCCCAGGGCTGAACAGGCCGCTGGCCGGGCGTGTTACTCCAGGGTGGCGGCCACCGCTTCGGGCGCGGCGGCAGGAGCGGCCTCGGCCAGGAGGGAGCGGGCGGCGAGGCCGATGATGGCGCTGTAGGTGGGGTAGGCGAAGCGCACGTGGGCGAGGGTGGCGACGTCCACGCCCGCGGCGATGGCCGTTGTCACCGACTGCACCACTTCGATGGCGTTCTCCCCCACCGCGTGAGCGCCGAGGATCAGATCCCGGCGGCGGTCGGAGATGAGCATCAGGAAGCCGCGTTCCCGGTCGTCGATGACGGCCCGGTCCAGGCTCGCGTACGGCACGGTCGCCACGACGCAGAGCGGGTCCCTGGCGCGAGCCTGCTCCTCGGTGAGCCCCACCCCCGCATAGTCGGGGTCGGTGAAACCGCCCGCCGGCAGCAGGTGGTGCGGCGTGCGCCGGTTGGTGCCGAGTACGGCGTTCTCGGCGGCGGCCTCGCCTTCGAACTGGGCTGCCTGCACGAGCATGTCCCGGCCGTTCGCGTCGCCGACGGCGAAGATGTGCGACACCTCGCTGCGGAAGTACTGGTCCACGGGGATGGCCGAGCGCACGGTGGCGACGCCGGCGTTCTCCAGACCCAGGTCGTCCACATCCGCCGGCCAGCCGGTGGCCATGATGACGGCGTCGAAGCTGTCGGAGACGGCCTCGCCGCCCGCCTGCCAGGTGAGGGTGATCGAGCCGTCGGCATCACGCACGAGCGATTCGACGGTGCTGATGCCCGTTTCGACCCGGGTGCCCTGCTCCCGGAACGCCGTGCTCACGGCTTCCGAGACAGCGGCGTCCGAAGCCATCAGGATGCGCGGCGCCACGTCGAGCAGGGTCACCCGCGAGCCGAACGAGCTGAAGATGGTGACCAGCTGTGCTCCGGTGTTGCCGCCGCCGATCACCGCGAGTCGTTCGGGCAGGGCGGGCAGGCTCAGCACGTGCTCCGGCACCGTCGCCAGCTCGGCGCCCGGGATCGGCAGCCGCCGGGAGTGGCCGCCCACACAGACCAGGATGTTGTCGGCGCTGATGCGGCGCCCCGAGCCGAGCTCGACGGTGTGCGGGTCGACGAACCGGGCGCGGCCCTCGAGAATGAGGTCGATCCCGGCGTCGGAGAATCGTTCGGCCTCCCGCTTGATCGCCCGCACCCGGTCGACGGATTCGGTGACCCGGGCGGCCGTGGTGCGCCAGTCGAAGCGCTCGATGACGGCCTCGATGCCGTAGGTGTCGGCGGTGCGCACCTCGCGCATGAGCCGGGCGGCCTTGGCGAGCGCCCGGGTGGGCACGCAGCCGGTGTTGACGCACGTGCCGCCGGTGCGGTCGGATTCGGCCACGGCGACGCGCGCGCCGAGTTCCGCCGCGCGCAGGGCGGCGGAGGTTCCGGCCGGGCCGGCTCCGATGACGAGCACGTCGTAGTGCGAGATGGCGGTGGGGGGAACAGCAGACATCGGGACCTCCGGGCAGCGAACGGAACACTGACACTGCCAGTCGGGGCTGGGAATCGGCCCCGACCCCCGACTCTCAGCCGGCGCTCGAATTGCGCTTGACGTCCTTGCTGGCCGCCCGGCCGGCCTTCCGCAGCGCCTTGTTGCGGGCATCCTCGGATTTCATCAGCGTGCGGGTTTCGTCGAGGTCGCCGATCAGCGGGCGCCACCACGAGGCGGCGGGGTCGGCATCCACCAGGATCGTGCGGATGAGCAGGGTGAGTGGAATCGCGAGGATGGCGCCGATGGCGCCCAGCACGATGGCCCAGAACAGCACGGACGCGAAGGTGAGCGACTGGCTCAGCGCCACCGCGTTGCCGACCACCCGTGGCTGCACGATCGACTGCACGACGGCGTTGATGATCGCGTAGATCACGATCACCGGCAGCGCCAGCGCCCAGCCGCCGACGAGGAAAGCGAACACCGTGGGCGGAATGATGGCGATGAAGTAGCCCACATTGGGGATGAAGCTGCAGAGGAAGGACAGCAACCCCCAGAGGAACGCGCCGGGCACACCGAGCAACACCAGGGCGAGAGCGTTGAGCACCCCCTGGGCGATGCCGAGCAGGGTCGTGGCCACCATGTAGCGGCGCACGCTGGAGGCGAAGTCGGTGAGGGCGGCCACCAGGGTGGGCCGCGAGGGCCGCAGCTGGCTGAGCAGTGTGGGCAGATACCCGGCGTCCGCAGCCATCAGGATCAGCATGGTCAGCACGATCACCAGGGCCACCGTGACGTTGGTGATACTGCCGAACAGGCCCGACACGAGCGGCACGAGGTTGCTCGGGTCGAAGCTCGACTCGACGGCCTGCACCTGGGCGCTGCCGAATCCGATGCTCGCCAGCCAGGTGGCGATGGAGGCGCCGATGTCGCTGATCTGACTGGCGAACTGCGGCAGCAGCGCGGCGAATTGGCCCAGCGCCAGGCCGAGCGCGGCGACGAATGCGGCCAGCACCACGAACACCGTGGCCACGACCGACCCGGTGGCCAGCCCCCGGGGCACGCCGCGGCGTTCGAGGCCGCGGCGCACCGGATGCGCGCAGATCGTGAGCACGAGCGCCAGCAGGATCGGCGCGGCGATGCCCGCGATGGCCGCGAGCCCGAAGACTGCCACGGTGGCCCCGCCCAGGCCGAGGAGGATCGACGTGCTGCGGTGCATCAGCGCCGGGGCGACCGCGCCGGCGGCGACCAGTTCCGGTTCGATCGTGCCGGGCACCGTGGGCGCCTCGACGCGAGCCCTGCGGTGTCGACGTCGCCACATGGGGGCTCCCTCCGGGGTCGGAACTGCGTGCGCCGGCCGTGACGGCCGGTCTCAGCCACAGTGTCCACCCCCGGTGCGCCCCGTGCCCTCACCCGGTTCGGGTGAGGTGGCGGTGTCAGTCGATGCGGTGTCAGAGTCCGGGCAGGTGCCGGATGTTGGACCTGGCCATCTGCACCGCTTCCCCGACCCCGCCGTTGAGCACGGTCTTGGATAGGGCCAGGGCGAACCCCTTGACCTGTTTCGCGGTGACGTTCGGCGGCAGCGACAGCGCCAGCGGGTCGGTGACGATGTCGACCAGGGCCGGGCCGTCGTGGGCGAACGCATCCGTCAGCGCGCTGCGCAACAGGCCCGGGTCCTCCACCCGCACGGCGAAGAAACCGAGCGCGGCGGCCACCGCGGCGTAGTCGACGGCCGGCACATCGACCGCGAAGTCCGGGTATCCGTCGACGAACATCTCGAGCTTGACCAGGCCGAGGGTGGAGTTGTTGAACACCACGACCTTCACCGGGAGTTTCTGCGCCGCGATCGTGATGAGCTCACCGAGCAGCATGGCCAGCCCGCCGTCGCCGCTGATGGTGACCACCTGGCGGTCGGGGTAGGCGCTCTGTGCGCCGATGGCCTGCGGCACGGCGTTGGCCATGGAGCCGTGCAGGTACGAGCCGATCAGCCGGCGGCGGCCGTTGGGGGTGAGGTAGCGGGCCTGCCAGACGTTGCCCATGCCGGTGTCGGCGGTGACGATGGCGTCATCGGCGACGAGGTCGTCGAGCGTCGCGGCGGCGAACTCCGGGTGGATCGGCCGGCCGTGGTCGACATCCGTGTAGGTACCCACGACGCTGTTGAGCAGCTTCTCGTGCTTGGCGAGGGTGCGTTCGAGGAAGGACCGGTCGGCCTTCTTCGTCACCAGCGCCGTGAGGGCGGCGAGTGTGGCCGTCACGTCGCCGTGCACCGGGTGCGTCACGCTGGCCCGCCTGCCCAGGTGCGCCGGGTCGGTGTCGACCTGGGCGATGACCACCTTGTCGCCGTCGGGCAGGAACTGCTCGTAGGGGAAGTCGGTGCCGAGCAGCAGCACCAGGTCGGCGTCGTGGATGCCGGCGTGGGCGGCTCCGTAGCCGAGCAAGCCCGTCATGCCCACGTCGAACGGGTTGTCGTACTGGATCCACTGCTTGCCGCGCAGGCTGTGCCCGACGGGGGCGGCCACGAGGTCGGCGAACGCCACCACCTCATCGTGCGCGCCCTCCACCCCGGCGCCGGCGAAGATCGCCACGGTCTTGGCCTTGTCGATGGCGTCAGCCAGGGCCCGCACGTCGGCAGGGTCGGGCACCACGGTGGGGCGGCCTGGCAGCACCAGCTTGGGCACCGAGCCTGCGGCGGGAAGCTCGGCGACGTCACCGGGCAGCGTCACCACCGACACCCCGCCGAGCGCCAGGGCGTGCCGCATGGCCGCGTTGACGACCTTGGGCGATTGCGCGGCGGAGGAGATCAGCTCGCGGTAGTGCGAGCACTCCACGAAGAGCCGGTCCGGGTGGGTCTCCTGGAAGAAGCTGCTGCCGATCTGGGTGGTGGGGATGTGGCTGGCGATCGCGAGCACCGGCGCCCCGCTGCGGTGGGCGTCGTAGAGCCCGTTGATCAGGTGAAGATTGCCCGGCCCGCAACTGCCCGCGCAGACGGCCAGCCGCCCGGTCAGCTGCGCCTCCGCGCCCGCGGCGAAAGCCGCGGCCTCCTCGTTGCGCACATGCACCCAGTCGATGCCGCCCTTGGCGGAGCCGCCGGTGCGGCGCACTGCATCCACGACGGGATTGAGGCTGTCCCCCACGATGCCGTAGATGCGGTGCACCCCGGCGTCGACGAGCTGGGCGATGAGTTGGTCTGCGACGGTCTGAGCCATCGATCCAGTTAACTCCGCAGGGCGCCTGGGCCTCCAGCACGGCCGGGCACAGTCAGCGAACTCCCAGTCCCCTGTAACCCTGCGTTCGCACACCGTCCAGCCCGGTGCCTAAGCTCGGAGGATGACCCTGCGCAGCATTCCCCTGACCCTCGCCTCCGGGCAGGCCGTGACCCTCGCCGACTACGCCGACCAGGTCGTGCTCATCGTCAACGTCGCCTCGAAATGCGGCCTCACCGTGCAGTACGGCGCCCTCGAGGAGCTGCAGAAGACCTATGGGCCGCGCGGCTTCACGGTGCTCGGCTTTCCGTGCAATCAGTTCAAGGGCCAGGAGCCCGGGAGCATCGAGGCCATTCTCGACTTCTGCTCCACCACGTACGGAGTGACCTTCCCGATGTTCGACAAGGTCGAGGTCAACGGGGCCGACCGGCATCCGCTCTACGCCGAGCTCACCCAGACACCGGATGCCGACGGCACGGCCGGGGACGTCGGCTGGAACTTCGAGAAGTTCCTGCTCACTCCCGCCGGGGCCGTGCACCGGTTCCGCCCGGCGACGGTTCCCGATGCGCCGGAGATCATCGCGGCCATCGAGGCCGGCCTGCCGGTCAACGCCTGAGCGGGCCGGCAGAGCGGGCCGGCAGAGCGGGCCGGCCGGGCGGCTCAGGCCCCGACGTCCTTCTGCCGGAGGACAAGCGCGGACAGGCCGCCCAGCACCAGAACGGCAAGGTAGAACAGCACAAGTGTCCAGGCATCCGTGCCGTTGGCGAGCGGACTGTTGCCGAACGCCGCGTAGTACGGCGAGAGGCGGTGCAGCCACTCGAGGTCGGCGCTCTGGTTGGCTATCGCGTTGAACACGTAACCGATCACGGCCACGGCCGCCCCGCCGCCGATGCCCCACACCTTGCGGCCGGTGAGCGCCCCGCAGACGAGCGCCGCGCTGCCGCAGACCAGGGCGAGCCCGCCGAAGAGCAGGCAGGTGACGGCCAGGTTCGCAACGTCGATGTCGAGACCGGCCGGGCCGTTCCAGAACAGCACCACCAGGAACACCACGAGCGCCAGCGCGAGGACCTTCACGACGAGCGCCGCAAACCGCTGCGCCGCCACCTGCACCCGCGTGACGCCGTGAGCAAGGGTGAGCTCCAGCTGGCCGGATTCCTCGTCGCCGCCGATCGCCGCGGCACCCCAGCTGATCGCGGCGATGCAGATGAGCAGAAAGCCGATCAGCCCGAAGAAGGTGGACTGGGTGTACCCGGCACCCGTGTCGATCTGTTGGTAGTTGATGGTGCGGGTCAGCTCGGTCGGCAGGCTGTCGATGAGTTGCTGCATCTGCGGATTGCCGCCCAGGCTCGGGAAGATCGGCAAGTACAGGCACAGGGCCGCGGTGAGACCGACCGACCAGCCCAGCAACGAACGCCAGCCGTCGGTCAGCGCCTTGGTGAAGATCGGCAGGGCGCTGCGGCGCTCGGTCCCGGTGCGCGGCGGGGTTGCGGTGGCGGCGCTCATGAGCGCACCGCCTCGGTGCGAGCGACCTCGGGTGTGGAGTAGAGGCCTAACACCGATTCCTCGAGATCGGGTTCCTCCACGACGAGGTTCGTAAGTCGAAGCGGCGAGATGGCCTGGACGAACGGTGAGATCGCTCCGGTGAGGATCGCCGTGGCCTCGGCACCGGCTGTGGCGGGTCGGCAGTCCAGTTCGCCGAGCCCGGCCAGCGGCGACAATCTGTCGTACAGCTCCGTGGCCGTGATGCCGGTCGCGCTCATCCGCAGGTGCCGGATCGCGGTGTCACGGAGCGCCTCGACCCCGGCCACCGTGATGATGCGGCCGTCCCGCAGGATGGCGACCTGGTCGGCGGCCTGCTGGATCTCGCTGATCACGTGGGAGGAGAGGAACACGGTCTGGCCGGCCTCCCTGGCCTCGTCGACCAGCCCGAGGAAGACCTGCTGCATGAGCGGGTCCAGGCCGCTGGTGGGTTCGTCGAGTACCAACAGGTCGGGCTGGTGCATGAACGCCTGCACGATGCCGAGCTTCTGCTTGTTGCCCTTCGACAGGGTGCGCACGGTGCGGTCCAGGTCGAGGCCGAGCCGGTCGGCGAGTTCGTCGACCCGGCCGGCCGGCACGGGTCCGGAGATGTTGGCGTAGTGCCGCAACAGCCGCCGGCCCGTGATGCGTCCCTCGAGGATGAGCTCGCCGGGAAGGAATCCGATCCGACGCCGCAGCTCCGGTCCGGCGTTGCGGGAATCGGTGCCCAGCAGGGTGGCGTGGCCTGAGGTCAGCCGGATCAGGTCGAGCAGCGCACGCATGATGGTGGTCTTGCCTGCGCCGTTGGGCCCGATCACACCGAACACGCTGCCGCGAGGCACGGTGAAGCTCACCGCGTCGAGGGCTACGGTGCTGCCGAATTTCTTGACGAGGTCGACCGCGACGATTGCGGGAGACGACTCGGAGTTCGAGGTACTCACAGTGCTGAGCCTAGGCATCCGCCAACCGGGTCACAAGGGCCATCTCTGCAACGTTGGAAAACGGATCGAAACCCCTTGCCCGGGTTTTCTACAACGTTGTAGATTGAGCCGCATGGCCGCCACCCTGCACGATGTCGCACTGCTCGCGAAGGTGTCGATCAAGACCGTGTCGAATGTCGTGAACGGGTATCCCTATATCAAGGACTCCACCAAGACCCGGGTGCTCGAGGCCATCGCCGCGCTCGGCTACCAGCCCAATCTCACGGCGCGCGGACTGCGCCTCGGCCGCACCGGCGTGATCGGGCTGGCGGTTCCCGAACTGCGGCTGAGCTACTTCGCCGAGCTGGCTGACGCCGTGATCCGGGCCGCCGACCGGCACGGCATCGGCGTGCAGATCGAGCAGACCAACGGCGACCGCGACCGCGAGCTCGCCCTCATCACCAGCGCCCGGCGGCAGCTCACCGACGGCCTGATTTTCAGCCCGCTGGGACTCGGCAACGAGGATGCCGCCCTCCTCGCCGTGGGCTACCCGCTGGTACTCCTGGGCGAGCGGATCTTCGACGCCCCGGCCGATCACGTCACCATGCGCAACGTCGAGGCCGCCGCGGCCGCCACCCGGCGCCTCCTGGCCGCCGGCCGAACGCGCATAGCCGTCATCGGCGCCCACGAGGGTGAGGTGTACGGGTCGGCCGCGCTGCGCATCCGCGGCTACCGCGACGCCCTGCAGGAGGCCGGCCTGCCCGTCGACCCCGCGCTCATCCGGCACTCGGACATGTGGCACCGGGCCAACGGTGCCACGACGGTGCGCGGCCTGCTCGAGACGGGTGTGCCCTTCGACGCCGTCTTCGGGCTCAACGACACACTGGCTCTTGGCGCGATCCGCGCGTTGCAGGCCGCCGGCGTGCGGGTTCCGGAGGACGTCTCGGTGGTGGGCTTCGACAACCTTGACGAGTCCGAGTACTCGCACCCCTCGCTCAGCACTATCGATGCCGGCCGCGACGAGATTGCCGACACCGCGGTGCGCCTCCTGCTCGAGCGCATCGCCGAGACCGGGCCGAAGGCGCCGACGCGCCGCGTGGAGGCCGACTTCCGCCTGGTCGAGCGCGAGTCCATCGGCCCCGACCGAAACGCACACCACCCCCACAACAGACAGGACCAGCCCGCGTGACCCGCACCCACATCACCGTCGACCGCACGAACGTGGTCGCCCCGCTGAACCGGCGTATCTTCGGCTCCTTCGTGGAGCACCTGGGCCGTTGTGTCTACGACGGCATCTTTGAACCCGGCCACCCCACCGCCAACGCGGACGGTTTTC
>Ga0247808_10000145_pt1 | contig 45551 bp, 69 predicted proteins | sample UWRJL089202R1_FD_179914 | JGI IMG/M metagenome (GOLD analysis project Ga0247808, IMG submission 179914) | Plant litter microbial communities from Arlington Agricultural Research Station in Wisconsin, United States - UWRJ-L089-202R-1 | ecosystem: Environmental > Terrestrial > Plant litter >...
ACCCTCCCCATATAAATATATCCCCCAACATATACATAAATGTAAACGGACATAGTATTTATCACCCTGTCCCCGTAAACCCTGCATATGAAAATGTGTGTCCACCCCCATGCCATGTACTAGACATACATGCAATAATATTAAATAATATAAAAATAATAAAATAATAATATAATACAATGTATATGCCATATGTCAAGGTATATAATAATAAACATATAATATAATATAATAACTATATGTCAATACCTATATGATAGCCCTATACCCCACATATAAGACCATATATAATCTTTATTACAAGACTATGCATAGGGGTATTACTCTAGTATACTAGTATTAGTGATACGGACGGTATTACATAAGATATAGGGGGCTATACAATGACACAAGCAGATTACAGATACCAACAAGCACAAGACTTATGGCACTATAACGGTATAATAAAAGACGGTTATAGCCTTATAGAAGGTGTTATAGTACCTGACAACGAACTATAGAGGGTACTCGTTGCGCTTATATACATACCACCACATAAAACACACATAAACACAAGAATGGACACTATGAACACATACACATCACGCTATCAATACAGGACACAAGCACCAAAAAAGAACTATAAAAAAGTTATTCAATATATCACTATAGGGGTTATTATCATAGCTATTAGCCTTATAGTCAATACTGATACTTACCAAGCTCTTATAGTTGCATTGTCTTAGTATATAGTATATAGCTTTATTGCCATAAAAGGGACGGATATCACATCTGCGCCCTTTTTTGATTGTCTGTCAATAATCTGTTATGATATGTTTTATATTACCCTATATAGTAGACATATAATCAAGTATATGGTTATTGCAGAAAAGATAGTATGATATCAACCCGCCCGACTGTCAATAGCTAACAGTATAAAAGCATATTAGACCATCAAAAATCTTAAAAAACAAGACTATGCAATAGTAAAATGGCATGCTATTATAGAGACAGTCAATAAGACGGACACCTTAACAATCAAAACATAGAACGCAAGCAATACACGCTTTAGTTATTATATAGAGTAGTTACAATTAAAACACTCACAATAATTAAAAAAGGTATTGACAAGCGAACTAAGTTTTGATATACTTAAGACAGTCAAGAGATTGACGAACGGTAAAAAAGACAAGATTGAATAAAGACTTTACCCTAAGGGGTACGCAATAAGCGCATAGCCTTACTATATATCTTACATAATCATCAGTTATAACAAGACTTTACTCGGTACGTAAATTGACCTTACGGGGTGGTACTCATTCAGTCGGACTTATAGCTATCGTTAGTAGTAGTTACGCCTCAAAAGGTACGCTATCCACGGACAATCTGGAGAGAATATTATTCAGTGTGTCTAAGGTACTCGTAAGCCATGCTTATGATTACTAAAGACGACCTAACACAGAATAATCACTAGAACGTACGCTTAGATAACTTTTGACACACGGACACTAAGAAATAGGTACTCTTAGACGAATACGATTATTAGATGTACTTTAACATATAGGCTTGGTTCAATACCAGATAATACTCTTGCTTAGGCATGGCATAGGCAAGGGGTCTCATAACGGATATATCAGGGGTGTTAGTCATAACACACTTCTAGCACCCCTTTTATTCCAAGTTAGCTATAGATTGTACTCGTAGCACCAAGGGGTGGGATGGGTACTGATATAACTAAACAAGGGGATAAATATGTCAGAACACATGCAAAACGTACTCACACGACTATATGGTGAGAACTGGTGGGATTCTACAGACCAAAACGAAAGGGTCTAGAGGGTATTCACAGTGAAAGCAATCAATTTTAAGCAATTAGAGGTAGAAGGTATGCATTGTATAGAAATCAAAGCGAGTAGTTTCAAGAGTTTTAAGGCACTCATCAACCGTAATGGGGGAGAGGTCTCAGTAGTCAGTAGGTATCAGGACAGTGGTATGCGACTGTTAGATGTAGAGGTGTCAAAGGATACTAAAGCTATCGACCGAGTAGAAAGGGCATTTTGTGTATAAGAAAGTCATAGGGGTACTCTTGGTACTCGTACTTATGGTGGGATGTTTTATCGCAGGGCAAGAATATCAAAGGGCTAATGTTTTACAGACACTATATGGGGAGTATTTTCACATACAGATGTACGAAGACGGTAGCTATACTGGCGAAGACTTCGGTGGTAAACCAGTATCAGGTTGTATAGAGGGAGCATTGTGCAATGACTAAGATTTTTGTAATGACAAGGCGTAGTGGGTACTCGCACCAGATACCAGTATGGAATCTAGGTGGGTTTATAGAGACACATCGCAAGAGAAGTAAAGGGTGGTTAGGCCGTGAGATATTGCGCCTAGTCATCAGTGGTAAGAACTGAGAGACTTATCAAGCTCATCTTTATAAGGTGGGCGTAGCCTATAGACCCCCTGCTATAGGTTACGCTTACCTCATAAGGGGTAATAATATCAATGTCATAGAAAGGATAATTCAATGGCTAAGAACAAAATCACAGTAGACGTAGTATCAAAGACTAGTGAGAGCAAGATGACTTTCGAGAGTACTCGACAGTTGTTCGGTTGGCTAGTTCGTAACCCTAAAGCAACAGTTGGTGCTGATGGCAAGGGTAACTGGTTCATTAAAGTCTAGCAATGAGTGCTTATAGTACGGTAGAGGTAACACCAGAGTTCGCTCGGACGTTTTTAATCGGTAAGATTATGACCGCTACTAATGAGCAACTCGGTGATATGATGGATGTTTATGGTGATGACGGTGAGCCATTTTTCCTAAACAACTTCATGGTTACAGATAAGGGGGAGTAATCCCCCACATGCTTTGGTAATCTGTTAAAGAGGCAGGTCAGACTGTAAATCTGATACCATTCGGTTCGCTAGGGGCAGTACCTAGACAAAGCACCAAGTTTGCATAGCCTCAGTAATGTGGGGTGAAGGCACTATCGAAGTGTCGCAACCAGCTGTCGTAAGGCTGGTGTTATCTATGAGTCCCTAATCGCTAAGGGTGTACATTAGGCGTTGGAGCGTAATGGGTGTTCGACACGCCCACTGATGTATGGCGCTTGCTCATGGGTAACACTGGTCTTATGACCGATAATATCAAAAAGTAACCTGTCGTAAAGGAGAAATATGGTAGAGATAAGTCTACAAGAGTGGCAAAAACTACCTCAAGATAGTAAAAAAGTACTAGTAGAAGACGGTAAATGTAAGTTCTATAGGTTATAAATGAATAATACTATAACTATTATAGTGGTAATCATCATAATAGGAGTATATTTGTTAGGCTTAAAGAGGGAGTAGCATGGTTTTACAGATAATAGCGCAAGATTATCGCACAATCAGTAGGAATGTTAGCCCTAAGAACATACATACTTACGTAGAGGGGTTTCTAATGCTTAGAAGCTACAATAAATGGGGTAAGTTATACATATTAAAGGGTAACGAAAGGAAACTCATAAGAGAGTTCGGTAAAAAATAATGATTGAATATAAAGACGTAGAGGCTTGGTTGGGTTCAGACCATGTGGAAACTACAGAACTGTTAGGGCTTATCGCTGATATAGCTAACGGTTTGTACACACCTGAACAACTGGCTAAAGAGATAAAGGAGTATAAAGAACATAATGAGTAGGTTTGTAAAAGTAAAGTTTCTTAGTACTAAAGATAGTCAAACATCAATGGGCTATTTTTATAAAGAAGAACTAAGTAGAGCATTAAAGAAGTGGGACACTGTTTTAGTACCTACACGTTATGGTTTAACATTGGCAGTCGTTGTATCGACTTACAAGAATGAAGACCAAGTAAAAGAAGCTTATCAGAGCTATGGTACATTTGGCTTACATGACATCAAGTCTGTATCTGAAAAGATTAAGTCTAAAGTAGTAGACCAACAGCTTACTAAAGAAAAAGCTGGTGATATTAAAAAGAAGCTTGAAACTAAGATGAAAGAAGTGGATGAAGTTCAAAAGTACAAGATGTACGCAGAGCTTGACCCCTCAATCGCAGAGTTGTTAGCGGAATTGGAAGAATTGCGTGCCTAAGATTTTCGCATACGGTACTCTGAACCTTCACGAGGTACAAGACTGGTTGTGGAACGAGGAGAAACAGGGTCGAGTTAAACAGTTGAATGATTATAGACTAAACACATATCCTAGTGGTATATATTACATCACTAAAGAGTTTGGTGAAACGGTTGCTGGTAAAGTATACGACATCACAGATGAGCAACTCAAGCGTACTGACGCTTATGAGGGTAACGCTTACGAACGTGAAATGGTTACTATAGACGGCGAAATAGTTAATGTTTACATACAAAGGAGTATTAAGGAAGATGAGCTTAAAAACAACGCTTAAGGAAATTGAGTCAGCGGGTTTTAGTTACATTAAGGTTGAGCTTGAGGCACAACTGCGCCGACCATACGACAGTGATGAGGGTGAATACCAGACTTGTTCAGACTGTGATGGAGACGGTAGTCATGAGTGTAGCGATTGTGAGGGTAGTGGATACATTGAAGTAGAACTTACTCGACCAGACGGTAGTACATCAGATATGACAGAAGAAGTTACTTGTGATGAGTGTAGCGGTGCAGGTAATCATGAGTGTTCAGAGTGTGAAGGTGGTGGTGAAGTATACCGTGAATCAGACGGTGATGACTTCGGTTCAGTAGAATACTGCCAACGATACATCGAAGACCAACTTAGCCCAGAAGCGAAAGCGGCTATCATCTACGGTCGTTTCTACAATGACGGTTCAGTAGACAGCGAGTATACATTCACAATTCACTCTAAGGACGCTAAGTTCTTACCTGAGATTATCGACAGCTTCAATAAGTTAGCAGAAGCAGTTGGTAATGGTATGGACGTAGACGGAGCAGGTATGCACGTTGCAGTTCTACCGACAGAGAGTAATGGTGTTTACCCAGTACGAAACTTCGCACTTGATGACACTAAGCTAACTAACTTCCGTACAGAGGTAACTAAGTTACTTCCAGCATTGTTCATCGCAGCTACTAGTGGTAACTTCACTAGGGCATTGAACTACCGACACCCTAAGATTGACTTTGACAAGTACTCTGCAATTCACATTGTAGACGGACGTTGTTTAGAATATCGCTTGTTTGAGACTTGTTACCAACGACCAGAGGCTATCTTCGAGTACCTAGAGACGATTGCTCGTACACTAGAATACTACAAAGACCCTACTAAAAAGGTTGAATCAATCGGTAAAGAGTTCGTATTCTACGACCGAGAAGGTATCAAGGGCTTCACATCAACACCAGACCAAGTTCGTATCATTAAGAAACAGCTTAAAATGGTGGTTGGTAAGGGCGTAACGCTTAAGTCATTCATGAAAACTCGTGAGATTGACTTATCAGTACAGACTCGAAACAAAGAGTTTGGTAAAAAGCTTGCTCGTGCTAAAGCGTTGTACATTGACGCTAAACGAGATTACGAATACCGTGTTTCACAACCGCTATCACAATACGAACAAGAACGATGGCGTGAACACCGAAACTATGGCTACTTTGAAGGACGAGACACTCGTGAAGAACAGATTGCTTACATTCGTGGCATATCTAAAGTAGGTACAGAAGAAGAATTCGTAAACAGAAACGTACTAAGTATGCGACTAGCCGCCTCGGTTAGTTGTTAATAAGAAAGGAGCAAGATTATTTGCGGAATTGTATACAGTAAAAGTTTCAATAACAAAGACGTAACTAAGACTGTTCTTAAACGGTTTGAAGCACAACGTAGTCGTGGTACTACATCTTTCGGCTTCTACCTACCAGAGAACAACCAGCTTACACACAATGTTAAAGAAACACGAATTAAGAACTTGCTAAAGCGTTCTAAGGGGAGTAACCATGAGGTTCTATTCCATCACCGCTTCAGTACAAGTACGGCAGACGTACCAAACGCTTGCCACCCATTCAGTACTAAAGACCACTTTAAGAACAACTATGTAGGTGTTCACAATGGGGTACTAAGTAATGAGAACGTGCTAGAGAAAGAACATCTTGCACTCGGTATCAACTATGTATCTAAACAAAAGGACGGACGGTTTAACGACAGTGAAGCCCTAGTTTACGATATTGCACGAGTATTAGAGGGTCAAGTTGAAGAATTGACAGCACAAGGTTCTATCGCTTTCATTATGATTAAACGTAATAAAGACGGTAAACCAACGACACTATTCTTCGGTCGTAACAGTGGCAACCCACTGAAAATGAAGAAGACAAAACACTCACTTACACTGAGTAGCCAAGGTGAGGGTAAAGATATTGACATTAACCAGCTATATAGTTTTGACTATGACACTGGAGAATTGACAAAACGATACCTCTATATTCCCTACTACAGGAGTTCTGGTCAAAACTGGAACTCAGGAAGCGAATACTATGGCTACACAGGTAATAATTACGGGGCTTCTACTGGCTTCCACCGTCCTGCTTGGGATAATGAGGAAGACGAAGAAGAACGGTTTTTAGAGCAGCAAGAGCTAATCGAGGAGTTTGAAGACTACAACGGTTACGGTACATGGGTTGGTGAAGACGCTATGGCTATCATCAACAAGGGCAACTTTGCTCCTCGTGAGGGTAATGACGCTGCGATTGAACACTCTATCATGCTTGAAGCTAAGGGTGATTATTCAGAAGCGGCTATGATGTGTATAGCAGAAGCCTCAGAAGCAGAAGTAGAAGAAAGTCGTATTAATAGGGTTATCTACGAAGTTGTTAGCAACGAAGCGTATGATGACCTCTGTGAATACTGGTATCAGCTTAATGCTTACAAGTTACTTATGGCTAAGATGGCAGAGAAGTTTGAAAAAGCTTCACTCATTCTAGTAAACCAACAACCATTGATTGATAACAATGATGGTATTGTTGTGAGTAACGAAGAACGTAGCCTGTTGCCTGTGAACGTAATGGCTCACAACCCTAAAGCAGTTTAATATAAAGGAGTAATATGCAAGACAGTGAAATGCACTCGATTCTATTCAGGTCAGTCATAGCTCGGTTGAACACTCTTACTGGTGAGGACGGTATGAATATCGGTGATAGTGGTGAAAACCCTATCGCTGAGTTCTATATCGCTTATCAGCAACGACCAACAGAGCGTTTCGCACACAACTACGAGAGAGATAAGTTCTTACATCACCGAGACAAGTATTCGATGATGAACAAAGATGGTTCTGCTTTCATCGTAGCTGAGGTCAAGCAGGGGGATTATGTTACAATCTATAGTAAACCTATCAAGCTAGCGTTTGGTAGAGACGGGAACCGTGCAGTGGAGATGTTAGAACGTCTTATGCACAAGTTCTACGACAAGGTTACTGTAGAGGAAATCTCACCTATTCGTTTGGTTGATTATAGTCAATCAGGCAATAGTGCAAGAGATGTACGAGTACGAAATGACCTCTAGTAATTACAAAAAGGGTTACTCTGCCCTTCGTAAGATAATCAATGATGATGAACTAGAGTTTTCAAGGCAGTTTGCCAAGTTCACATTCTGTATGACGGAGCGTTGGAGTGCCAGAAGTGAATTAAAAGGTATCTACAATAGTAAAACAAACAATGTGGTGGCTTTTGTAAACAAAAAGGGTAATGTATTCTTTAGAAAGAACTCTATTTATGCTAATCACATACTAGAATCTAAGAATAAAGTTATTTTACATAAAGATTTAAGGTCATTACGTCATAAAGTGCCTAGTAACATTAAAGTTAGCTCAAAATGGCACAATATGGCTGAATTAGCGGTTGAAAGACTAGTTAAAAACGATGATAAGCCTAACCGAGTGTTCTTGTTTAGCTTTATAGCAGACGATAGGCTCGACGACCGCTTCATTATTAGACAGATTAAAGCTTTATTAAAGGCTATGCCTCATAGTAATACACTTTATGCACTAGAAAACAGTAGCCTTATTGTAGAAGAAGACGTTTCACAGCATAAGTATAAAGCTTATATTGAGATTCAAGATTATTCAGAAGCTATTGCAGAAAAAGAGCGCATTGACCGTATCAAAAATGAGATTGCAGAGACATTTATTGGTCATATCCAAGAGATATCACAACAATCTATCACTACTGGTACAACAATGAACCCTATGCAGTTTACGTTTACAGAGAGTAACGGTACAGAAGTTACAGGACGTATTGCACTTAACAGGCTTGACATGATGTATCCTCGTGAAATGCCAGTTCGTGATTGGATTAATGCTGAACATATTGTAAGATATATCACATTCCAAGAACGTATGGGTTCACTTGAAGAACGTGGTATTGATGAGATAGCTATTCGTGAAGAAAATGAACGACGACAAGCAGAACGCAACGCTGTTGCAGAAGCAGAAGCTCGAATGTACGAAGAAATGGCTCGAATCCACCCAGGTTCAGTGAATATCATGCCTCGTATGAGCTACAATCAAGTTCGTTACATGAGTCGTGAACAAGTAGAAAGTTCTGCTGTATTCGGTGCTGATGTTGCAGAAAACCCATTCGGTACAGGTGTTATATGGCACAACGGTATAGATGTAGCACAATCTAACGATGTAGTAGCACCACCAATGCCTCGTATGAGTATCTTTGAGGACGAATATCCTGATACTGCTGATGAAGCAGATGACATCTTGCGAGAACTACTCCAAGATACAGACACAACAGTAGAAGGTAATGCACCTATGTCTAGTGCATAGGTAGGTTACAAGACTTAGCACATGGGAGTGGCGGAGTGGCATATTTAGCAGTCCTGTCGTTGGACAAGTGGTCTGTCGTTGACTACGCAGTATATGGTGTGCAACTTGGAGAGTATGCGAAATTAGTAGCTGCTCTCCTTGTCAAGTCTTGACATTAAACAAAAATTATGATACACTGATTTAGTAAGTAAAGAACGGAAGGAGTGTATATGAAGTACGATACCCCAAGCGGTAGCGTCTTGTTTGAGTCTCTCTGGAGAACTCGATACGAGAATGAAGTTCCAGTTACTGAAATGGATGATGAACATATCCTAAACACAATCGACTATCTAGCGTCATTAGTAGACCCTAGACGAGATGAGTTTATCTTACCGTTCAATACCCTGAACAGGACGGAACACAATATAGAGGTGCTTAAGCGTGAGCTTATCCGCCGAACCACATAACTATACAGAAGAAAATAGGAAGGTTATGGCTAAGTTTCAAGAGGAGAGTGCAAAGTCCATCAGAGCCTTACAGGTTCTAGGCTTTTCATTTCCACCAGATATGCGTAAGACACAAGAACAGATATTGCAGTTACCAGTAGAACATATGTTACTCTTTCGTAGAGTATACAAGGAACAGTTTGAGTCCTTTAGCCGTATGTTTGAAGGATTGCATAAAAGAATTGTTCTTTACGAATGTCATATCTGTGAAAGAGAAGAATGGGCATATGACGACCTTCCTCTTGAGTGGGGTTGGCATGACGGTCAGGTACGTTGGTATCTGATGTGTGATGAATGTCAGTTCAGATATACAGAAAGATTTAATAAAGTTCCTGTTGTTGTAAGAAACATAGAGGAACTAGTAGGAGAAAACAATGAACGAAAAACTTAAAGAAGTATTAGATACAGTAAAAGATAAAGCACCAGAACTTGTTAAAGACAACAAAGGTGCATTGATTGGTGCAGTTATTGGTCTGTTCCTTACAGATAACAAGCAAGCACAATCTGGTCTGATTGGCGCTATCGCTGGTTCACTACTGGTTGATAAAAAGAAAGACCAAGAATAATGTCGAATGCCAAGTCTAAATCATCAGATACAACTAGCGGAATTGTACCAGAGTCAGTTAAGGGAGCAATCGAGGCTATCGCAAAGGGCATTGGAGTTGCAGCGACAGAACTATGGACAATCTTCGTACGCCAATACGTCGTCCGAGGACTATCGGAACTCTTTACAGCGGTTATCTTCTATGGGCTTACAGCATTCCTCGCTCAGTACATTGGTTTCTACGCCCTCATCCCGTTCATCGTTGGAGTCGCATTTACGTATGGAGCCATTGCGTATCTCGGAAACCCGAAGTACTACGCCCTTGCAGATATTACGAAGCGTATTCAACAGTTCAAGGACGGAGATGATAAAGTCGTTCCTCGGTCTAAGTCATACAGTAGCTGGTAGTATGGTAGGATTACCTTACTTTATCCAAGCTATTGTTACTATGATTAGAGCAGGTTGGAGCAAAATACCTAAGAACTTTTTCCAGTACGCAGTACCAGTATTCTTTGTAGTACTAATTGCATTTCTGGGAATTAGATGGGTAGCTTCGTTACCAGATTGTGCTACAGTTCCTGAAAACACATCTTGCACAAGTAGCCCAAAGTAGCTATAATAGTATAAAGATTAAACGAGAGAAGACTTATGCCAAAGATTGATGGAAGAAAATATGAAGTCGAGTTAGATGACGGCAGGGTGGTCAGTAGGCAATATGCCCACTATCTCATTAACAAAGATAAATACGATGACCGTAGACGAGATACTCGTTATAACACGGAAGAAAAGATAGAGAAACACAAGAATTACCAGAAAGACTGGTTAGAACGGTTTGAAGCCGAACACGGAATCCCATACTGGAAATGGAGAAGGGAGCAAAAACGTGACCATAAAAAATCCAACATTAGTAAGGTTGATTTCCAAGATATTGAACCTGAAACCCTATAAAGTAGAGTTCAGCTATGTCAAAGAAATATACGACCCAGAGTTAACTAAGTTAGCATTTCTAAATAATGCGAGAAGGGAGTTTGATGAACAAGTCTGGCTATTCAGAGAATCCCTCAACAAGGAAATCCAACAAGAATCCAATCCAAGCGGGTCAGTTTGACCTATTCGGTGGGGTTAGTGGGCTTACAAAGCTCATTGACCCTGCTCCAGAAGTAATAGAGCGTAACGGTGTAAGAGTCGTAGGAATTGTTATACCTCAAGACAAGATGGTTATTCCTGGCTACATACCAGAAGCACTCAAGCAAGCTAGAGCATTAGTACCAGAGGTTCAAACCTCAGGGAAACCGCCTTGGATGTCCGCTAAATGGCAAACACAACGAAGAAAAAGAAAGGCTACGATATGAAAACACAATGTTTAGTATGTTCACACTGGCACGTTGATTCGTGTGGTTGCTGTGATGAGAGTGATTACTATGACGAAGAACGATAAAGTTCTTTATCACGGTATATGTGATGACTGTGAGGAATCCTCAGACGAGTTATCACCGTGGCGATATGAACCAGAGGTTCTATTATGCCCTAACTGTTATGAAAACAGAGATAAGGATGAAGACGATGAGTAAAAGTGATATGTGGCCTGAAATAAAGCCCGAAGATATAAAAATAGTTCGAGACAAAAAGACAAAAGAAGCGTTTATCAAGTACCTACAACAAGATACTGATGAAAGGTTCTTTCAAGCATTAACCAACTTTACAGGAATCTCATTCCTTGGAGCGGCTGATGACCCTGATGGTAAAAACTTCAAAGACCTATGGCATGTTGAAGCAGATAAGTCAGGTTTTGCAGACAAGTAAACAGTAAAGGAGCGGTATGACACAAGAACAAGCATTAAAGTTTATGCTATCAGGTAGAAATGCCCTCCTTACAGGTCCAGCAGGAGCAGGTAAGAGTTATCTGTTAGCTAAGTTTATTGATGAAGCTACGAAGAATAACAAAAAGGTAGCAATTACAGCTACTACAGGACTAGCCGCAGCTCATCTAGGAGGTCAGACTATCCATAGTTGGTCAGGTATAGGAATCAGTACTGAATTAAGTAAAGATTATATCTATACTATGTCTAAGCAACGTATTACTAACATTAAGAAGACTCATATATTAATTATTGATGAGATATCTATGTTACATGGTTACAACTTAGACATGATTAATCAAGCTATGAAGTTAGTAAGAGGTAATGACAAGCCATTTGGCGGTCTACAAGTTGTCTTATGTGGAGACTTCTTCCAACTACCACCTGTATCTAAGAGTGGCGAGGGACAGTTTGTAACAGCGTCTAAGGCGTTTGTAGAACTAGACCTAGCTATCTGTTACCTAGAGGAGCAACACAGGGCTGAGGACGCAGAGCTAACTGATATCCTCAACTCTATGCGTGCTGGAACACTGAAAATGAAGCACCTTAGATGGTTACAAGCTCGTATGGGCAAGAAGCCACGAGGAGCTATCACAAAGCTTTATACTCTTAACCGAGATGTAGAGCAAGAGAACGAAGCACAGTTAGCGAAGTTAAGAGGTGATACTCACTACTTCCTTAGGACAAGTAAGGCAAGAAACAGAATGGAGCTTAACAGGCTACAGGAAAACGTACTTGCACCTGAAATCCTAAAGTTGAAAGTAGGAGCGCTCGTTATGACTGTTAAAAATGACCCTATGAGACGCTGGGTGAATGGAAGCATTGGTACGGTAATACGTTTCGGTGTTGGTGGTTTGCCTGTCGTCCAGTTCCAAAGTGGAGGGGTTCATGGTATCGCTCCCGAAGAATGGGAACATACTAGTGGAGGGGCGAGTTTGTCGCAAATTCCTCTCCGTCTAGCATACGCTATCACAGTTCATAAGAGTCAGGGTATGACGCTTGACAGTGCAGAAATAGATTTAAGTAAAGCATTTGTAGGAGGCATGGGTTATGTAGCGTTATCACGAGTTCGCTCGTTGCACACTCTGTATTTACTTGGGATTAATCGTCGGACGTTTCAAGTAAGTGCAGAGGCACAGAGAATAGATAAAAAGTTCCGAGAAAAGACTCAGGAGCTATTGACAAATAGTTAGTCGTGTGCTACAATGGTAACATAGTCAGAGATGACGGTGGTACATTAACAATTTGGCAATATTATCCTTAAGAAAGGAAATATAATGAGTGAATTAGTAACAGTAAAACTTACTGGTGTAATTCCAACAGCACAGTACGCCAACCTCCAACCAGAGATTGAGGCTCAGGGAAAAAGTTATGAAGAAGCCCAAGAGTTAGCTCTATCTCGTATGACGGAGATTTGGAACCGTGTTTGTGAACCAGGAAAAGAACTTAAGGTTGCCCAACCCGTAGGAAACAACTTGCCGACTGAGACGATTAGTTATGATAGATTGGTCTCTAAGCTAACAGGCGTTGAAGTCCTATTTGATAAGGTTGCCCATAAGTATCTGTCACCTGATGGAAAAGACTACCTTAGCGGTAGCGTATTCGCCAGTCGTTACAAAAATAAGTTTGATGGGGACGCAATCAGTGCTAGCTTTGCTAAGAAGCACGATGTACCTCAGAAAGACATCCAAGATATGTGGTCGCTTAACGGCGATACCTCATCATCATTGGGGACAGCAGTCCATAATGCGCTTGAGCTTTATGGCAAGTACCTACAACTGTCCCTCAAAACTAAGGGTACTAATGAGTCCGCTCTCACTAAAAACGGGATTCTCCAACCTATTGTGGAAGCTTTCTACAAGGGACGAGAGGATGAAAAAGCTGGTTACGAGGTGTTCGTAGCCGATGAAGAACACGGTTTATGTGGCTTCATTGATAGATTACTAATCGTGGACGAGAAGAAGAAAATCTGTCGAGTTCAGGATTATAAAACTAACCACACCATTAACAAAGCGGAAACCATTAAAGCTCCGTTTAAGGGACAAGTTCCAAACACTACATTAGGCTCATATTGGTTGCAGTTAAGCTTCTACGCTTACATCTTGCAACTCCACGGCTGGACAGTAGAGGGACTAGACATCTTTAATTGGGAAGACAATGAGTGGAAGCTTTACATGAATGATGTCATTGACATTAGTTCAGAAATAAAATAGGAAGGAGAAATAATAGTGGATAAAGACTATAAGATTATCTCTGTAGACCCACGGGCTGCCTATGATACACAGTACGGAACAATGCAACCTTACGCTCTTAAGCTTGAGGGTGTAGATGGCTTTGTACAGTTGTCTCAGAAGCCAGAGACAGACGCTCCTTATGTAGGTCAGACCTTACACGGTCATACCTTCGAGCAAAATGGTCCACATGGTCCGTTTCTCAAGTTCAAGAAAGTAAACCCCGAATATGCAGGCAATGATGGAGCTTCCAAACCTCAATCATCTGCTGACAGTGGGCGTGTCCTAGAACTCCTAGAGGCTATTGCGGTCGCAGTCGATGCTGACGTTAGCCCTAAGAAGGATACTATACTTGAAGATATTGATGACGGTCAACCAATCGACCTCAGCGAAATACCATTCTAAGAAAGTAGGAGTAGATGAACCAGAATCAAATCATAGAAGCCCTTGAAGCTGAAATTCAAAAACTAAACGAACACGCTATAGACGAGTTTTCTGGTGATACCCTTACAAGAATCGGTGTACGCCTTGCAGCTTATAAAGCAGGACTCGGTACTTACGTTGCCAACGCTAAGGCAGAGTCTCTTAGAGCTGACAAGGCATTCGCAGAAGCAAAAGCCAATGGATACCTCAAACTGAGGAATGACGGTAAAACGCAAGGAGACGCTGAACAGCTCCGAGTACTAGAAGCGTCGGCTGAGTACGATGTGCTCATTACCGCTAAACAAGCAGAGGATAAGCTCGTAGGGCTTTCGTACAACATCTCTGACTTGATTGACGCAGTAAAGAGTCGAGTCATTCATCAACAGATGGAGTTAAAGGAATCAACCTCCTTTAATGGGTAACGCCACCAAAGGCTTTGCCTCAAACTCAGAAGCTCAACAAAAGTATGTATCTGCTAAAGGTGGACGAAGTAAAGTCCCCAAAGGTCTGAAAAAGATGACCCAGGAGAAGGCACGAGAAATACAAAGGTTGGGTGGTTTGAGACGACAACAACAACTAAAGGAGAATAAGAATGTCAAAGATTCTATACCCAGTGGGAACGCAAGTGACCCTACGGAAGTTTCCTGAAGCTGGTACATTTGAAGTTGTAGAATACATTAAGGGCGAGAAATACCCTTACCGTGTAGAAAACGATTCAGGTGACGAAGGTTTCAATGGAAAGACGAAGTTCTCAGTGAAAGGTCTGAAACGGTATAACCCGACACAGGCTAAAGCTACGCAGACTGGTTCTGACGTTGCCTCACCGAAAGTTCGTACAGCAACAGAAGTTGCACAGAGTATCGCCACTCCCCAAAAGGAAACATACTCACGAGAAGAAGTAGACGTGCTTATGGCTACGCAATACCAAGACTTGTTAGAGCTTATCGCTTCTGTTGATTCAGTAGCAGTAGACGCTTTCAACAAGGCAAAGCGCATTGCAAAGGTCGTAGATACTAATTTCTGTATCGTAGGCAAACAGTTCAAAACACTAAACCACGATGACGACTAGTCATCAGAAAAGGAATATATTTAATATGACAACTATCCGAGAAAAAATCCGTTACGCAACACTAGCTAAAGACGAACGAATCCTTCGTGAATCAGGAGTTCTTAGTGACTCAGGTAACTTGACCGATGTAGGTCGCCGTGTCCTTGCAGACGTTCTCTTTGACAACAAGGAAACTCGTGCTGCGATTGTGAAGCTTGTAGAAGCAACACTCCCAAAAGAGAAATAGTCCGATACGAGTACATCCAGCTTTGGCAACGTGTAACACTAATCTTTAGTTGTTTACTTGTCCTAGCAGGTATTGTATCATTGATTCTATGGGTAAACGTACTAACGAATGGCTAAAAGTGCGTCGGGAGTGGGTTCGAGAGAATCCGCCCGACCACCAAGGTTATTACCTGTGTGGAATCTGTGGACTACCAGTTCACTTCTCTGATATGGAAGTTGACCATGTAGTAGGTAGGCTGGGGAGGAACCTTGTCGATAAAGAAAACCTCCAGCCAACACACATGTTATGCAACCGTAGAAAGGGAAGCAAAAAGCTAAAGCCAAAGGTGTCGTTAACTGAGTACGCTTTACGCCGAACGCTAGACTTGTAGAGATTGGGTCGTGAAACCTGCACCAATGCCGTCATTAGGCAAGAAGAAACTACAGTGGGACTTCTCAGGTGTAGTGGGTAGAGAACCTGGTTCAATCTCAAGCGTGATTATGAGACACCACGAATAAAGATAAGGAGAACATTATGTCAAAGATTAAACAACTTGTACCTGAAAATGTAAATCAGTTCGATGAATTAGATTATGACGCAGAGGCAATATAACGGTCCAACTACGAAAAAAGGTTGGTACACGAGTGGGGACAGAAAGTATTACTTAAAGTCCTCATGGGAACTTAGCTACGCACAATATCTTGACTCAGAGCTGTTAAATGGTAAAATAGTTGAGTGGGAGTATGAACCCGATACGTTTTGGTTCGATAGAATCAAGCGGGGAGTTCGCTCTTACACCCCAGACTTCAAGGTTAAATACCTAGATGGAAAGGTTCAGTATCATGAAGTTAAGGGTTATCTCGACAGCAAATCGAAGACGAAATTAAACCGCATGAGGATTTATCATCCTGAAATAGAGATGATACTCATAGATAGAGCGGTAATGAAATCGTTACGACTACTGTAGAGTTCTTAAATTAAAGGGAGAATTTCAAGTTAGGGAGACACCATATCCTTAGCGAATTATGAGTGACTTACTCACAACATTAACTGTGACAGCAGTTGCACCGTTTCTCTGGGCTAACCCAGGGACACAACCACTATATACACCTCCACAGGTGAGCGTAGTGGCGAAACAAGAAGCCAAAGCACCTAAGAAGGAAGAAAAAGTCGAGGTCAAACAGGAAACTGTAGTACCCGAAACTCCAAAGGTAGTTACCTATGTAGTGCAAGAAGGCGACAATCTGTCTGTTATAGCAGAGAAGTTCCAGATTAATTGGGTTCGTATCTGGCAAAAGAATGAACAGTTGCAAAACCAAGACCAATTAAATGTCGGTGATACTATCACAATCCCTAATACGGATGAGGCATTAGCTGATAGGGGCTTAATAGCTCCTGTAAGCGCTCCTACCACACAAACTGGCAATGTATCCAACTCCACCCAAACAGGCTCATACAGAGGCTCTGGTGGCTCTAACGGTTATACATATGGCTGGTGTACATGGTGGGCGAAAGAGAAACGTCCTGATATCGGTGGATATTGGGGTGACGCAGGTTACAGTTGGATATCCTCAGCACAAGCTGCTGGGTTCTCAACTGGTTCTGTTCCTAGAGCAGGAGCCATAGGCGTTACAGCAGGACACGTTGTATATGTTGAATCCGTGAATGGAAACACCATTACTTTATCTGAAATGGGTTGGGGCTATCGAGCCAATACCACACCTAATTACAGAACGTCAAGTGCCTCGGCTTTCACATACATCTATTAGCACAGTTGTATACACGTTATGGGTTGCCTACTCACCTTAAGCAGTAGGGCAAGGTGGCGAGTACCCTAAAGGTATAAGCTGCCAACATATGTTCACACCACGGCTGGTTGCGACAGCAAGTTGCCTACATACCGACTAGTACTTGGAGTTTGTAGGTAGAATCAACGAGTGGAGAAGCGAGACTCCGCAGGTGTACACCTAATCATTCATTTGAACAGTTTTTGCCTGGTTTCTGTACAAAAAACTTGAGCACCCTGTACGGGATTGGTCTAATGGTAAGACAAGAGATTCCAAACCTCTTAACGGCAGTTCGATTCTGTCATCCTGTGCCATATTCCTAGTCATAAGCTTTCTTTCATCCTTTCAAAGTTTGTGGCTGGGAATATCATCATAACTTCGGTTGTGGTGATAGTACCTTAAACCCCCTTATACCCCCTATTCTAAAAAAGAAGCCCCTTGCCTAGTGTGAGGGGTTTTCTTTACTTTGCACGGAAGGAGAATCATGACAAAGCTATACCATAGAGAGTTAGGTTTCCCGATAACCTTTAAATATCCATCTACAAAAGTAGAACTTAGTTGGAGTAAACATGCCCATCGCCAAGCAGAGGTAGATAGGTATGGTTATATATCTAAGATGGAGACACTTCATACAGACGACTATATACCCATTGAGATAGAATACGACTTAGATACCTCTAAGCCTGTTAAAATGCTACTCAGGAGTAAGTTCGAGGTGAATAATTGTAACATTGTAATTGCTGTAATGCCCTCTACACGAGGAGCCACGAAAGCTTTTGTGAAGACAGTTTGGTACAACAGGGTAGATGATACCCACAAAACACTTGACGCAAGTAAGTACGAAGTACCTGCCTTCAAATTGAAGCTTGACAAATAGTACAAAGTGTGCTATAATACCTAGTATAGTATGCAAATACTAAGTACATTGTTCTTACAAACACACCGTTCGTCTTAGGCTAGGATTCTATACCCCTAGCCAAAAACAAGAATAGCCCCTAGATTTCTCTAAGGGCTTTTTCTTTTCTTGATTTTATCTACAATAGTCCAAGACGGGCTACGAAGACGACTAGTGCTACTAAGCCACCAGCAATCCATGCATACTTGTTGTTAGGTGTCTTGTCGAAAATCATTCCTACAAGGGCTACAACTAGACCTGCAACGAGAGCGATGAGAGCGGCTAAAAGGATTACTCCTAGTGTCATTATTGCCTCCTATTTAGTTTTTTAGAATGGGACAAGTCCCTTAGCGGCAACTTCTTCGTTGTCGTGGATACCCTTGTCTAAAGCACGGAGGATGTAAAGGATTGGAACACCGTATGCACCTGCGAGTTCTGGACTCTGAGTAAACAATAGAATCAATGCACCTGGAAGTGAGAAGATGAGCAGTCGCCCAAGTTCTTTTATTCCGTCAACGAGTGTTTTCTTATTCATGATTGTCTCCTTATGGTTTAAAGTTTTTAAATAGGTTACTTAGGAATTGTACCACAGCTGCTACTATCTTTTCAAGTACACTTACACGTTGTTCGAGGTCAGTATCAGGGTTCTTGATTTCTGTATCACTTAGATATAGGGTTTCGATAACCTCTTTCTGCCCTTCAAGTACGAGTAGGTCTTTACCAACAAGTTCAGTAGCGTGTGTGATACGAACCTTAGTGTTGATAGGAAGACGGCGAGTAACTGTACCATCTACAATGTTGAGCACAGGTGTCTCTGAACGTGTCCAGAAGTCCTTGTCTTCAATGTCGATTAGGTTCTTCAACCATTCTGGCTTTTCCTCTACTGGAACAACTACTGGAACACCGAGGTCGCTGGCTTTGATACCGTTAGCGATGTTACCATTAGCAGAGTAGTTAGAGATGAGGTACTTCACACCACCAAGAGTCGTTTCCTTAGCGATGTCGATTTGTGTACCCTTAGGGATAGTTACGTCATTAACTGGTTGTAGTGTAAGTAGGTTAATTACTTTAGTACCGCTAGCTGGTAGAACGCTTAACTTAACATCAGTGATGTCTTTAAGGTTACGAATCCACTCAGGCTTAGCTGCTTCAGCGGCTTCTGCTGCCTTACGAGCTTCAAGGTCTTTACGTTCTTGTGAAGCCATGAGAGCGCCACGAACTTCCTCGTTACTCATACCGTTAGTAGTGAATGTGTGTAGTCCACCTTCGTCAACTTCACGTTCGAGAATATCTCGGTATGCTTGTTTAACTTGGTCAGCACTTGCTGTTACCTTAGCTGGTTGAGGGTTGTTAATTTCCCTTGCACGGTTAGCAATACGGTTAAGGTCATAGTTACCAGGACATGCTGTAGCTTGCCATGATTTGTGAGGTCGGAGAGGAATCTCTCGTCCGTAGTAACGCCATGTTTCTGCTACATCTTGTGCAACAGCTTCATAGTCTTCATCACGACAACGTGGGTCACACTCAAAGCCTAAGCTTGTTGCGTTACCCTGTGCATTACCTGCGTGCCAAGCTGCGTTGTTATAGTCAACCATAACTGCAACACGGCTACCTGTACCTGTAATGACATCGTGTGCTGATACCTGTGAGCGTGTCTGGCTAAACCATGAAATAACACCTTCATAGGTTGGGTTTGTGTTTGGGTCTCCCCACCAGTGAATAGTAATCCAGTCGATAGAGCGTGGATAACCATACGCAGCTCTAACATTGGCGTTAGCTGTGTAGTTAGGTGAGTTTTTGCTGTAATCTACGTTATTTGCCATTTAAGCTCCTTCTTTATTACTAGTATACAATTATTTGTTTTTTGCGTCAAGGTTTTCTTGCTTTACAATCTTGTATTCTTCACGCATTTCGTCTAACTTTGCACGGAGTTCTGCGTTCTCTACACGAGATTCATTAAGTTCATCTTTGGTAGCTTCAAGAGCATTTTCAAGGTGTCCTACATGTTCTTTTGTGAGCCTGAGTTCTTCTTCGATGGTCTTAATGTAGCGTTGTTTGCGGTCATCTTCTACGTCTTTTTGTTTAATAAGGCGTTCATAACCATCAAACATCTGTTCCATTCGGTCTTTAGGTTGCTTCTCAGCTTTCTTTGCTTGTACCTTTTTAGAGGCGACGTTAACAATATAAGCTACTCCAAGAGCACCTATCATGGATATGAGTGAGATAATTACTTCATTCATCTATCTGTCCTTTTTCCTTTGATTGTAGGAAGCTGTAGAAGGAGGCATGAACCAGATGTATGCTCCTATCTGTAGTAACGCAATGGTTATCCAGAGTATATTAAGAAACAGTGTACCTGGGCTGATGAAAGTCCTAATAGTTAATGCTATCATCCATGCCGCCTTTACAGAAACACCGAGAAACAGTGTGCTACGGGATAGCTTCCAATTATTTATGCGTAGTGAATAAAGTTTAAGTAAACCAATGAGAATAAATATTACACCCCAAAAGTCAAATGTGAATAACTCATTTACAATTAGTAGAGAAGCTGCGAAACGTGTCTCGTCAATACCGAATATAAAGGTAGCACCCAATACGATATTGAACCAACCCATAACGAGGACATCCCAATATGCTAATGGAGAAACGTCCCTTAGCTTAGGGCGTGCTTCTCGGATTTCGTGTTTGATGTCTTTACTCATCTTCTTTACTTCTCGTTTTCTCGCTACGTTTAGTTAATGTAATATATACGTTGCTCTTAAGTTGGTCTTCCAATTCCTCATCGAGGTCTGGATACTTCTTAAAGAAATCAACGAGCCTTTGGTCAACCTTTGAGTTGTACTCCTCAGCTTTACGCCTTGCGGCTTCAGGGCGACCTTCTTGGAATAACTTAGTTACTTCCTTGTTAGCGTCTGTCCTACCTGTTATCTTATCAGTTTGTTTAAAGAATTCATAGTACTGGTCTTGTAATCCAGCTGGAGCATTCTTAACTGCTTCTGAGTCTGATTCACTCAATGCACCGCCTCCTGGTTTACCCATGTTGTCAATGTACTCACGACCTTCTGGTGTAGCATACTGACCAAAGATACCACGTTGTAAGTCGTTCTCTGGGTTAGTCTTGAATCGCATGCCACCTTTCTCTGTCTCAGAGTAGCCTTGTTCGCTAGCTTTCATTCCTTCGAGTGAACGCTTACCTTGTGAGTAACCTGGGATTAAGAAGCTTGGTAGAAGTTCTGTGAAGAACTCTGCTTGACGTTCTGTACGAGTGATGTTATCACCTGATTCAGAATACTTGTCGCCTGACTGTGATGTAAATGCACCCATGACACCAGTCTTGTATTCGCTACCGAAGATAAACTGTAGAGCTGGAGAGCTGTATGTTTGTGCGTTGAATGGGTTAGGTACAACTTCATCTTGTCCAGTGATGTTACCAATGACTTGTCCTACAGCGTAGATTGAACCTACTGTGAATACTCCCTTAGAGATATCATCAATGTCCTTCATGAAGTCTGCACGAGTAATTGGTTCACCCTTGACACCGTGGGCAATGATATCACCTGCGCCCTTGAGTGACTTAGCACCAATCTCTGCACTTCGTACAACCATACCAGGAACGAATGTAACCATCGAACCAAGTGTTTTCGCTACTTGAGACTTAAAAGCGTGTGGGGCTTCAAGCTTAGAGAAGTTTTGGTTTACTTCGTTAACTCGTTCGTAGATGTATCGTTCAGAAGCAATCTCATCAAGACCCATACGGTCTGCTTTAAGTTTAGCACCGTAGTAGGTAGACATACGTAGGAATCGGTCAGCACCTGTAATACCAGCGTATGCGAACTTGTTACCCATGTTAGTGTATTTGTTCAGTGTTTGTTCAGGAAGGATGTGTGATGAGCCTTCAAAGACACCCATACGAGCCATGTGCTTGAACTCTTTAGTTTCAGTACCAGTAAGTGTATTCTTTGCAAGCTTACCTGTAAGTGTCATACCTTTAAATAGTCCGTATACAGAACCGTCTAGATTTAGTGAGCCTGGAAGCAATGCTACCTGTGACAGGGTGTTAACTGCTGACGTAGCAGAGAAGCCGATGTGTGACAGTGACATAGCACTTCGGAAGCCACGTAATGACTTAGTACCTAAGTTGTTTGTCAGGTTAGAACCAGGAAGGTCTTTAGTGAAGCTGTTGAACCAGTCATCCAAGTTGCGGTCTACATCTGCTTTAGTGCCACGCATTTTGTCAATCTCAGTTTGGAAGAACTTTTGAGCACCTTTCTCAGGTGTCAACTCTTTAGCATTTGCAAAGGCTTGCATTGTAGGTTCAAGGTTTACTTTAGTGTTAGCTGCGTTCATGTATGAATCAGTAGCTTTCCAGAAGTCTTCCTTGTATCCCTCAGCGCCTTCACGTTTCTTAAGGAAGCGGTTAGAGTAGTTACCATTCTCCTTAATAAAGTCTTCGTATTTAGCTACGTTGTCTTTACCAACCATCTCTTTAATCTGGTCATGGAGTTTGTTCAAGTGTGTCTCTTTACGCTTTAGGTCTCCGCCTTCAAGTGTACCTGAGTCGATAGCTTGTTGAGCTTTCTTTAAACGTCCTTGAATCTCAAGTAGTTTAGGTTGTTTGCTTACATCTACGAATAGGTGAGGTATGTAGTAGTCTTGGTCAAGCAGGTCTTCAGGAAGTCCCATTTGTTTACCGAGGTCTTTGCGGGCGGTCTGCCAGTCTTCTACTACCTTACGTCCACCAGGAGTAAGTCGTTTGAAAGCTGCTTCATCACCGTTAGCGGCTTGGAATAAGTCTTTACTCTTATTACCTTTAGCAACTTTGCCCCATTCCTGTACAGTCTCCTTAATGTTATAAGCCTGTTTGTTGTAAGCAAGGATAGCGTCACTACGTTGGTCAGCTAGCTTTTCGAATCCAGCAGAGCGTAACCAGTTAGCAGGTTGTGTCCAGATACGTCCAAGTTTAGCACCAGCACCGATTTCAGTGTTAGCTACTTGTTCAAGTGCGTCATCAAGAACAGCTGCGGTTTGACCCTCAGTTTTAGGAATCTCTGGGTTACTAGTCTTCAACTCAGTTGCCTCAAACTTAGCACGTTCAGCATTCAGTTCTTGGTAGCGAGTAAACTGTTTAGATTTAGAAGCTCCGTCTGCAATGAGAGGGTGAGTACCATCTTGCATGTACATGAGTTCTTCGTCAACATCCTTAAGTGATTTGTTGTCGTTCTCGTATCGTTTACCAGCGTCTTCGTATCGCTTCTCAAGTTTAGCTTTCTTCTCCTCTAGGAATGCTTTGTGTTCTGCAATCTTAGCTTCGTTAGGTGTCTGAGCAATCTTATCTGCTTCTGCACGAGCTACTTCTGCTTGTTTAGTTGCAACATTATCAATAGCTTCTTGAGCGTCCATCTTCTGTGTTTGTACGGTCTTCTCAGCTTCATCGAGCATTTGCACTTCTACAGCACCTTCTGGGTCTTTCTGTAAGAGTTCATCTATTCGACCTTGCTGTGCTTTAGCGAAGTCATCGTATCGTTTGTTCACTTCGGCAGAGAGGTCTTCAAATGCGTCAGGAGCAAAGCCACTGTCAGGGTCATCAGCCATTTGCTTGAGGTTTTCAAGGTCAGCTGTACGTTTAGCTTCAATGTCATCAAGTTTGTTCTTAATGTCATCTACCTTACGGGCGAGTGGATTCTTAAGTCGTAGGTCATTGTAGTAAGCAATCTGTGCGTCTGCGTCAGCAACTGCCTTAGAAGCTTCTGGCATACCAGGAACTTTCTGTACATCAGCCATCATTTCTTCGTACTTAGCGTCAGCGGCTTCCTTATTAAGGAGACCATTGTTTGCTTGATATTCAGGTGTATCAACCTCAGACATACGTCGGTCGATATCTGTAATACGAGTCTTGATGTTAGTGTTACTAGCTGTAGCACCGTCTGATAGAACGTCAAACTTCTTAGTGTTGTGAGCTTCTTCGAGTATAGAGTCTACTTCTTTTTGGAAGTTCTTACCACTCATGTCAGCACCCTTAAGGGCATTCAACTTATCAGCGAATGTCTTAGGAAGTTCAGCGGAGTCTACTTGCTCAAGAGCTGTAGCAAGTTGCTTAGAGTTCTTTGCACTACGCATAGTACGTGTAAGTGTAGATAGACCGCTACCAGTTAAACCAATAGCTACATCTACTGCTGTATTAGCTGCGATGTTCTCTGGTGTAAGTTGTGTAGGGTCTTTCACTGCGCCAACTGCTGTAGCTGCGGCTCCACCTGCTACGTTAGCTGCTACGTTTGCACCAGTACGAGCTGCGGCACTACCATTTGAGGCTTTAGATACCCAACCAATACCACGGAATACTTTTTCAGCACCAGCACCTGGGATAAGTGTGGTCATGATATCAGCTGCTATACGTTGGCTATCACCTGCAATCTTACCAGCTTTAGAATAAGAACCATTCATGTTCTCAGCCATCTCAGCCATTTTTTCTTCGTCAGTCTTTTCCTTTACACCGTTGAAACCTACTTTAGTAGATTCAAGTGCTGTAAGACCAGTGACTTTATCCTTAAGACCAGCTGTGTCCATGAAATCAGCAGTACGTTTTGCAGTTTCGTCTTGATTAAATCCTGAACCAACAAAGTTTACTGCGTTAGCGGCACTTTCAACAGCACCTCCCATGAAGGCTTTGTTAGATTCGTCTACGAAATTTCCTACGTTCTTGATGTTACGAGCAACACCTTCACCGAATGATTCAGTGTATTTAACTTGCTTGTCATCTTTGATGATGTAAGCGTCAAGTTTCTTGGCTAGTTCGTGGTCTTTATTTTTGTCATCTTTAAGGATACTGTCCCATATTTCACGGGATTTTTTAAATGTATCTTTATTCTTAACACTATCATTGTAACCAGCAATGATTTTCTTTTCTTCATCAGTAAGGTCTTCGTATGCTGGGCGCTCATCTTCTTCCTGTGAGCCTCCATATTCTTCATATACAGACTTACCACTGGAAGCACCCCAAAGGTTTGACCCGCTATCTTTTTTGCTTGCGGTTTCCCATAATCCAGCCATTAGAATCCTCCACCCTTGTAGAAGGCTCCTGTGTTCTTGACTAGGTAATTGTAAGCTGCTACTGGGTTCTTACCTACATTGTCCATGTAGTATTGAGCTGCCTTACGGTCGCTTGCTGAACCAGCTGAGAGCAGTGAGACTAGGTTCGAAATACCACCACCTTGAGACTTAACAGCAGTTGCGAGGTCAACTCCACCAGTTGTGTTGTAACCACCAGCGCCATTCTTAGCCCATGTGTATGTGACAGGTGTGGCTGCGGCTTGACGAGCGTTATCAGCTGCCAACTTAGAGCGTTCAAGAGCTTGCTGTGCTGAGAACTTCTGTCGTTCCCATTCCATTTGACGTTGTTCAGATAGATATGCTTCTAATGATTTTTGTTGTGATTGACGAGTATCCATAGCACGGAGTCTTCGGTCTTGGTTAATCTTAGCCAATGCGTCATCAAGTGCAAGGTTTTGTTCGTTTTCTTGTGTTGCAAGACTAGTGAGTCCTGGAAGATATTTTGTGGATAGATAGTTAGCTTGTTCATCTGCTGTGATACCACCAAAAGAAATACCACGACCTGTCATCTGGTTATTAATTTGGTTGAATCCTTGGACTTTTTCTGCGCCTAGTGCTTGACGTTGTGCCTCAAACATTGTTGGGATTTGCGCCCTACGCTGTCCGATGACATCAATGCTACCTTGATAAGCTGGGTTCAAGTCAGAGATAATCTGCTCTACTGATTGTACTACTGGTTCTGCCATTTAGGTTCCTTTTATTTTATTCTCTTAGCATACTATAACATATAGTTGCAATTATGTTAATACCTTTAAGCACTATTATTGTTCTGATACATAAATATACGGTATGTGAACGTCTGAGAAGTGTAACTTGCAGAGAATCCATTGTAATTTGTTACCGTTAATACTGGTCGTATCTGGTTTCCACTAGATTCTACACTAGTTACAGCTACCATATTAGTACCAATTTGAAACTCTGAATAGTGTTGCTGAGACCTAGTAGGTTGTCCACTCCACTTAACTACTGTGTCATATGCAATTTTAGACCCTGGAATAGGAATCCAACTGCCATATACAGTCCTAGTAGTGTTTGCTCCTACTGTAGCTGCGTCTGTGATTGTTACATCAGAGCTACTTGGAATAGCGAATGAATACTTATCGGAGTTGAATATATAATTACTCGTTTGAACTGTCGGGACTAACTGTATTTTATAAAATATTTTAGTTCCAGCAGGTAATACCCCTGGATAAGTAGTCATAAAACCTTTTACTTTGTTATTTGCATAGTCATACGTAGGTGAGAAATCACCATTGTTAGATTGACCACCAATAATGTTTGCACTTTGACCATCAATTTGCCAAGTACCACGAAGGATATACTTACCTGTCAAGCCAGAAGGGATTTCAACTTGAAAAGAGTTGACACCTCCTGGTGCTTCAAAGAAACCATCAAGGCTTTTCGTTGTTTGTTCGAGATTACCCTCAGAGATAAAGTTAAACACCTTATTCTTAGGATAGATTCTCCAGTGTAAGTTACCTGTAAACTTTGCGCCTACGGATTGAGCACCTTTAAATACCTTTAACTCGTTACCCTCTGTGAAGTTGATAATCGTGTCAGAGATAAATCGTTCACCAATAGATGAACTACCAGGATATTCAAGCCATACGCTATAGAAGTCCCCATCATTATATTTGTCAGACATAGTAAATGTCGCAGGTATATCCACATTGACATATTCCTTGACACCAGAATAGTACCCTACTGGATACCAGAAGTCTGAGTGAAATATAAAATTGTCTGGGTTAAGAGCCATTAAGCCTCCAGTTCGGTGATAACATTCTTCGTAGGGACTGTAATAGCCACTACATAGTTTCCTTTTGGAGCACGCCCGATGAGAACTCGGTCTACACCTGATTCATCTCGGACGACTCGTGTTCGGTTTTCTGATTCTAGTTGGTCTGCGAGACTATTAATAACCGTAGCTAAATCAGCCACAGTCATTCCTGGCGTTGCTCGCATAACTGAAATCATACTAAATGATTACCTCTACGATAAACTTCCACCAAATCTTGGCAGTACCTTCAATGTGAGCAGAGAAGTCAATGTTACCGTTACCGTTGATAGTTGTCTGGTCTCCCTTGTAGAAGAAGTCCCAGCTAGTAGCACCCCACATAAGGACACGAGTAACAGTCGTATTTTCTACGGTTGCTGTTACACCTACTGGCGGTTCGATAGAGAACAGTGTAGCGTCACCACCAACTTGATAGTTAGCTCCTGGTTGCTGTACTACTTTACGGAAGGTTTTAAATCCACCGTAGTCTACAACTGCCCATCCACGTTCGTCAATGCTTCGGTCGATGTCTAGCTTGTCGCTAGTAATAGCACCAGCTGCAATCTTTTCTCTTGTAATTGAACCATTCTTAATGTTGTCGGAGTCAATGTTTCCGTTTACAACTTCAGTGATTGCTGAAAACCTACTGTTCCACAGATTAGGTGAGGCAGCGTCTCCTGGTTCAATAGGGTTGATGTTTATAATCATTCTATTCTCCTATAGTTTCTTTGCTTTATATGTGAACTGCACTCCCATGAATGCAACCTGGTTGTTTACAGCGTCCCTACGTACTTGGAACTGCATGTAGCGAGAGTATCCTGAGATAGCTGTCTTCTTCGGTTTGAAGGCGGTAGCACCTGTAATGATAGTACCGTCATCAATGAAGAACTCACCAATCTTTGCTCCACCTACGTTGAGTTGCTGTTTCTTTTCTCTAGGCGCACCCTCGAAGTCTTTATCACTTCCGAAGGTTATTGGGAATGATTTGCCCACTGCCTGTACTAGCGGGAAGTATCGTTTAAACTTCTTACGCTGTCCTGGCAACCCTCTTGAATCATACTTTAGTCTGTAGTCAAAGTCAATCGGAGCACCGAGAGAGTTGAAGTCAGTTTCTGCAAAGTATAGTGTTGCTGTCTGTGAACTGAACTCTACAAGTTCCATCTCGTCATCTGCGTCTGAGTAAAAGATAGCTCGTGATACGTATGTATCTGTATCCATCATCCATTCAGAATAGTCATTACTAAAGATAGCTGCAATGTCTTGTTCAGTTGCGAACTCGGAAGCCATGTACGCTCGTAGCTGGCTGTTCCAGAGAGCTAGAGTAATTTCATGCTTCAATGGACAGTTGTCAAACAACGGTTGAATCAGTCCTGACATCTTGTCATCTTTTGCACCATTGAATCGGTAAATACCGTCATGTGATACAAAGTAGATGTAGTTAGGGTCTGACGTAACGCCTCTACGTGATAATGCACCTTCGCTACCAGTTGATTCTCGTAGGAAATAACTACCACGGTCTGAACCACTTAGAACATATTTCATGTCTTGTGTCAAGATTACGAGGTTGTCTTGGAATGGAATCAATGCTGTGATTGGTGAACCATTCTTAGGACGAGGCACGTAAATGAATGAAACTGAGAGCCATTGGTAGTACCATTGCTGTCGAGCTGGTTTGTCGCTAGGGTTTCCTGGGTTCTCTGAGAATACCATCTTGTTCTTGTCTGCCATTGAGACACCAAACATACGGTCTTTGTGGAAACAAATCTCTTTAAGAATAGGAAGTTCTGTATCAATAATGTATTCAATACCTGTGTTCTGAATAGTAACATCATCAATGAATACGTTATCGCTAGACGCACGAATTTCAAGTGTCGTTACGTCAATACCTGTAGTATAGTAGAACTCTTTTTTAGTCCATGCTGTTGTAACAGGGTTTGTTGTACCCGTAATTGCTGTCGCACCACCGTTCACAGTGATGTATGTATTACCTGTAGCTGTTGAACCTTTAATGTAGTACGATACTTTGTAACGCCTGTTAGACTCAAGTGCTACTGTAAGAGCCGCTCCACGGATACCGCTAGCTGCTGTTACCTGTAATGAAGCAGGGGTTGAATTAAAGTCCGATGTAACACGGGCGATACTTGAACCACTCGGAGCTGCCCAGCCTGTAGTATTAGTTGTAAAACTAGGGTTAGACACCATGTTAATAGCGTCTGTCTCATTAGTTCCATCCCAAGCTGTAAGTTGGTCATATCCATTTACCCAGAATACTTTACCATCACCATTGGTGAACGAATAGTCTGTAGCGCTTGCGTTTAATCCAGTTAACAGAGGTGAGAGAATCTTGTTTGTCTCATCAACTACATACATTGTAGTACCATAAGCGGCAACAGTACGGTTCAAACCATCTTCACGGTTGAATCGGTATGCTCCTAATGCTTTAGCTGTAGGTGAAGTATAAACTCGGTGTAGGATACCATATGTCTGAATAGAGGCTCCTAAAATACCTGAGTTACCTGCGTAAGACTTAGTACCTGCTGTGCTAGTCTTAAGCTTAGCTTCACCAGTACCGTCATCTTGGAGATATATTACCATCCAATATTTCGTACCATTTGTCAATAGTGGTGAATTAATGAATCGAGCAGTCACCCATGCGAAACCAGAACCCATATCTGAGATAGAGGAACGAGTCAATCGCTTTGAAGGCATGTTGCTGTCATCGCTATAAATGTCTATACGTAATGCAGAGTTGGATGTACCAACCGCTGGCTGTAGGTCAATACGTGTTAATCGCCCATTAGAAGCCGCTGTGAACGGCTGTAGCTGAATATTTGAGTATACACCCACATTAACGTCTGAAGCGCCCGTAGCGGACGTATTAGACACGTTGAGGGCTTCTGACAATGGCGTAGTATATTGTCCTGAGCCTTTTCGTGTAGAAACTGCTACTTCACGACCAGCTTCTGTCTGTGCATAAAGTCGAAAGTCATGTGCCTCAGGAGTACGTCCTGGTTGCATGTCATCAACAGGAGATACCATATCTAGTCCCGCTAGCTTAGTGATTACATCACCAGATAGACGATTACCAGAAACCTTAGGAATCTGTACCTTGCTAAATCGACTAGCCATAATTACCTACCTACTTGACGGTTTTTCATCCTAATTGGACCTCCGCCTACTCTGAAACCATAACGGTTTGCCATTTGCTCTAGCTTCTGTCGGAACTCACTCTTTGTAAGTAAACCTTCGTCAGCGTCACCTTCTCGGTATTGAACACGATAGAAAGCACCTAGCAATAGGGCTTCTTCAAATTCTTCTGGCACTTCTGGAACATCACTGTCCTGTACGAGTGTCTTAGGAACTTTGTTGTAATAAATTGTCATTGTGTAGTCGCCATCAATCGGTCGAGATGTTACCATCTTGTTTCCGAAGATTGTCCAGTACATAACTGAACCAGCCTCATTTGTAGATGGGCTTGCGTATTGACCATTAAATGTTTGGAAATCCATAAACTTATCTTTAATGTTTACAGACTTTCCGTCTAAGTCAGTAATTATCAATGACTGTAAGTGTGATACATCATCAGGGAATTGAAACATATATGCGCCTTGCGGGAGAGCACCTGTAAAGATTTTCTCGGTGAAGGGCAGTTCAAATTCGCTAAAGATATCTCGCTGTGCGTCATTAATAAAGTTATCTAAAACTTGTGTATCGAAATCCTCATCGTCTAGCTTGTCAACGAGAATCCTGTTTCTTAATCCTGCTAATGTGTAACTCATGTCTTTATTCTACCTGTAAATTCCTTCTTCGTCAACATCTGTTGAGGAGTATTCTTTAAATTGTGTTGACGTTGGAATATATAATCCTTCTCCTATTGTACCACCTTCTTCGAATTCTCCAAAGGTCTTATTAGAAGGTATATAGATTACGCCAAATTCAACGTCCATATCAGTCCAGTTGATAATCTTGAGTATGTTATCAGATTTGAGCCTGTGTGAAGCGTTTTGGATATCCAGTATTTGTTCTTGCGATAAGTGTGTCAGTGATGACGTAAGTGCGTGAACCGTATCATCTGGTTTGTTAAGCAGTGTAAACTGTATGATATCTATGTTTGTAGATGTCAAAGCATGAACTGCATTGTTCACTACGAGTGTAGCTGCTTGTACTAATAGAGGTGATGTAGCAAAGTGGTCATGTAAAGCATTGGCTACTGCAAGAATATGCGTAACACTCATGCTGATATTATCACTTGTTAATGCATGAACAGCGTTATCGACCGCTAGCGTCTTTGCTTCTACCATCGTTGGTGAAGTAGATGTGATTGCGTGTACAGCACTATCAATTACTAAGGTCTGTGCTTGACTCAATGTGATGTTGTCTGATGTCAATGCGTGGACTGCGCTGTTAGGTATAACTGCAAACCCAGTAACAACTGCTATATTATCAGATGTTAGTGCATGTGTAGCGGAACTTACAGCTAGTATATAGCTTTCTGCCAAGACAGGAGATGTAGAAGTTAGCGCATGGACTGCACTATCTATTGCAATAGTGTGAGCTTGTGTAAGCGTAGGTGATGTGGCTGCGTGAGCATGTGATGTATTGTCAACTACTAGTACATGATTTTGTGTAAGTACTGGAGATGTGCTAGTAAGTGCATGACTTGTGTCTGCTATTACAAGAACTGTGTTCGTAAGGGAGGGGACTAATACCTCACCTGCTGGACGACCGTAGCCTGTAACAGAACCAATGCCACCACCCCAGCCTACCAATGGAGTAGAAGATGGGACAGCATTGTTTACTGTGTCGATTAGATACTGATTGTATTCTGCTTTGCTAGAAGGAGCTGTATCTCCATCAGTAGCCGCTGAGAACTCTTTAACGTATAGGTAGCTATCTGCCTGATAAGTACCAACACCAGAGTAAGGACTTGCGATTGTAGGAGGAGTAGCTGTACTTGTAAACGTCCAAGAACCAGGCTCTGCACCGCTAGCTGCCCATATCTTCACAGACCTAACATTACCCTGTACCCTTGTGCGTACGTAATAATCTGTACTCATAGACCATGCGAATGCAGCATATTGCACTACACCCGTAGAGTCTTCGTTAAGTACAATACTCTTTACACTTGATACTGGAGTAAAGTTGGTTGAGTAACCAATCGTTCCCGCTTCTGTTGTACCGCCATAACGCGTGTATGAAGCACCGAAACGTCCAGTAGAGCCATCAGCACCAGATTTGAATATCCAAAACTTAACTAATGTCTCTACGTCATTCTTGCCGTCAAGAGCATTAAAGGCTAATACACGACTGCCGTTTGTGCCAGCCGCTTGTATTCTAAGGAACTTCCCGTCTGCGTCACCACCATCAATAATACGGTAATCTGATGTACCGTTACTGATTTTAGGTGTCCAAGCAGTTTGCCCAGAGGTTGTTACATCACCGACTGGCTGCTCATCGAAATCGGTGAAGTATTTAGCCATTACTGCTCCTTATTTATTGTTAATATCCGAAGACTGTCCAGTTGATTAAACATTGCTGATTGACTGCGCTGTAATAGTGTAAGTCAATTTTTAGGTCAGTCCCGCTGTGGTATGGAGCTTGCTGTCCCCTTAAAAGATAGTTCCAGTTAAGCTGTGGTCCTCCAGGACTAGCCTGTCCCCATAATACACCATTAGGAAACTTTGTTGAAAGCGTAACAGCATAGTCAACATCTCCTGCGGTTAAGTTTATGAGTGTAGTACCAGTTTTGATTTGAAAAGTAGGATACTCTGTTGAAAGAGCTTTTATTAATGATTGCTGTGAGTTTAATGTCTGCTTAGCCATATTAATATCCTAAAGCCCACCATTTATAATCAATAGTTTGAGCACCTGATTCAAGGTGAACTGCAAACTCTATGTTAGTACCACCATTGTAGGGCACGTTAAAGCCTCGTGATTCTTGTGACCAACTAGCATTCGGCCAACCTGCTGATACACTAGAAGCAATGATTCCATTTGGAAACTTAGCGACACCAGTATCAATAGTATAGTCACCACCACCACCAAAAGATTGTGACTTAGTCCCAAACTTAAAGTACGGTGCAGCTCTGTAAGCACCTGTATCACGGAATTGATATTGATTATTCTTTATTGCTTGCTTTGCCATATTAATTACCTACTGCCCACCACTTTGCGTCCTTAGTAAGTCCTGTCCCTGCTCGGATGTGAATACTTAGACGTATGTTGGCATTTCCAGTGTTTTGATATACTTCTCCTTTGCGCCACGTTTGGTCCCATGTAACAGATGTCCAACCAGGAGTCATGCCCCAAGCTAGAAGGTTATTGGGAAACCTTGGTACACCTGTATCAACATCATAGTCGTTATCACCTGAGGCTCCGAAGCTGTTAGAACCCTGTATCCAATAACAGTCCTTATACATCACTCCGTTTACCATCAGAGACATTTGCTGTGGTTTTACCTTAGTGTTTGCCATGGTCTACGCCTCCGCTAAGAATGAGATAGCACTAACGCTTGCCCACTCGTTGTTAGGAACAGCACTGTTCAAAACTACAGTACCATTTGCTAATACGTCTATTTGAGATACACCAGCTGGAATTGCTCCTAAAAATCGTTGCGTATCTACTGGTCGGTATCCAACTGGTAGAGTAAATATTAATCCGCCTGCTGTGCTCGTACCACCAGAAGTGTTTCTGATAAGACCCTTGATTCTAACTGTACCGTCAGATGTTTTGAGGTATCTTGCGCCACCCCAACCAGAACCATAGTCTCCCCAGCCTGAACCATAAGTAGGAGTAATCCATGTTAGGTCAGTCTGCAAGGCAGTTGCTGGAACTTTAGCACTAGCGTTTAGAGGTAGCAAAGTGTTTGCTGTTGGTGTTGCATTAGCGTGATAGTTGTCAAGCGTATCTGCATTACCTGTACCTGTTACTGCTGTCTGGTATCGGACATCAATAATATCTCCTGTGATAGGAGCTTCATCCATTGTGAATGTACCGCTTGAAGGTGTAGTTTCTACAAAGTGAGTTGTACCTTTTTGCCTAAGACCGTTGACGTAAACTTCGAGAGTTCCACCTACGTAGGCTTGTGAGGTTGTAAATACTTTGTTAGTACCGTTAACTGTTCCTGTTGGAACTTCTTGTGGCACGAAGCTACTAGCTCCTGCTAGGATGTCTTCTGCGTATACACCATTACCAACTACCCAACCTGCACTCATTGTGCGGGCAGTAGAACTCTTTTGAGCACGGACAATAGTGAGAGTATCAGTAGACCTTGCGGTTACTTGAATAATCTCGCTGTTGCCCATTGTGCTGAGTTGTCCTGGTGGAGTACAAGTAAGGAAGAATGGAGTTGCTGGCATGATTGCGCCATAACCAGATTCTAGTACTAATGTTGTACCCGATGTACCAGAAGGTGGCGTAAGGATAATCCCGTTCGCCAAGTTTTTGATATTCGCCATTCTGTTATTCCTTTATATTAAGCTGGGTCTGGTATTGTGATTGTCCATGCAGGAATTGTAACTGTGTTTCCTGATGTCAATGTCTGAGCTGTAACAGTTGTAACGTAAAGCAATGTAGTTCCGTCAATAAGACAAACGTGAGTTGCTGAGCCAGTCGCTGTGACTGATACGTTAGATTGCTGAGCTACAGTAGTTTTTCGACCGTTTGGCGTTCCAGTTGATTTTGTAAATGCGCTGGAAAGCGTAGCTGTTGCAAGCGCTGCTGAAATAGCTGCGGCTCGGTTAGCTGGTTGTGAGGTCGTTACTAGTAATTGAGTTGATGTCCCGACTTTGTCGAGTAATGCGTCAAGTACTGTAATGTCTGCAAATTTAGCCATTTATTTCTTCTCCTCTTAATTCTATTACACTGTCCTGCACTTCGAGAACAATGTTTACTGGTGTTTCACTCATTAGATATATGTCCCATGAACTTGTACACCTGCGACTGCGACTGCTGTGTCTGTAGCAAGTGGACCTGCTGTAATAGCCATAGCGATACCTGTAGCAAATCGTTTACCCAAAGCTCCGAAAGAAAGTTCGTTTGCGCTAGGTGTTGCAGTAGCTGATGTAGCTGGAGCTACAATCGTAAGAACTGGAACATCTGTACCAACTGTAGGCGCTGAAGCTTTATTATAAAACTTAACGTATGCTGGTGTTGCTGTCGGATTACTTACAGTAACTTCGAACAAGTTACCAGCTGTAGCCTTTTGGCTCGAAGCGTTAGTAGTAGCTGCTGATGTAACAGCGATTGCTGTACCAGTTGCTAATGTACCCTGGTTGGCTGTTACTGTACCAGAAACTGTTGATGTAGATGAGTTCCCTGTTGGGTTCAAGTTACCAGTTGTTACTGTAGTAGTTTCTAATACTGCCGTACCACTTGTGTAAGCAGTTGAGATTAGTCGTACATATTGGAAAGACGAAACATCAATAGCATAAAGACCAGCACTCGTGATGTTACCGCTTGCGAGATAAGCACCTGAGATAAGGTTTAAGATTGATGTGCTTCCTGTGACGTTACGCCATACTGAACCATTTATTGACGTTTGCACTTGTAAAGTTGCTACGAAAGTACCTGAAACATCAACAGTCAGAGTACGATATTCTGACACGTTGAATGCGGGGGTCGGTGTTGCGTTAGCAGCAATATTTGTGACTCTTTGTTGTGTGTTAGCCAAGTTAATTTCTCCTGTTATTAATAATGCTAAAGTAACTATACCATATAATAAAGACCCCTGCAATAGCAAGGGTCAATATTATTATCCGTTTACAGTACTAGACTGTTCGTGGGATAACTACGATGTGGTCTGGACGAATAACCTTACCACCGAACAATGTTGAACCAGCAACAATCCAGCTCTTAGAGAGGATACGTCGGTCAGTTTCAACTTCAGGGTCAATCTGCACAGCCGCTGTAAGAGCGTCACGGTGAAGAAGGATGAATCCCCAGTTGGCGTTAGAGTTAATCTTAGGAACCTGGTTAGTTACGTATACAGGTGTATCGTAGATAACACCAGCGTAACCAGCACCAGCGATTGAGTTACCTGCACCTTGGCGTTCTGCCCAAGACATATCTTGGTCAAGACGGAGGTCAGCTTTACCGAAACCGTTGATGATAAGAGAGCGACCTTCTGTAGGTACGTTCAATGCGTCAAGCTTTGCGTGAGCAGCTACGAGAGTTGCTTTGTTCAAAGCTGATACAGCGGTAAGAGTGTTACCTGCTGCCACACCAGCTAATGCGATACCGATAAGGTATTTGTCAATAGCGTCTGCAAGTGCGAATCCGATTTTCTCAGTGTATGGACGGCGAAGGTCGTATGTAGACTGCTTCATAAGCATGTCTTGAACTTCAGCTGGTACACCCTTGTACTGGTCAATGACCAAGAGTTGTTCGGTTGGTACAAGTGGAGTGACTGTCATCTCAGTACCAGGAACGATGTCCTGTGCTACCATGTCAGGTAGTGAGATAATGTGAACAGTGTCACCGTGGTTTTTAATCTGCCCCTCATAGTCGTGGTTAACTAATTGTTCCATAACCAGACGGTTACGTCGGTTTTCTAGGATTTCTTTAGCCCAGACTTCGTCAATTACGACAGGTGAGTTGGCAGGAGTGTTCATTGGAAAAGTTGCCATGTGATGGACTCCTTAGTGGAAAATACTTTAATATACTTTCCCGCCACCATTCATAAACTTGTCAAGCTTCGCTCGGTGTTCAGCATTAGTTGGGTCGTATTCTGCTTTAATCCAGTCTACTGTGACCTCATCTTTTACTGGCGTGTCAGACGTTGAAGCGTGTGCGCCATCTGCTGAGCCTGATTGTAACTTGTTCAGTCGTTCTCTTTCTTCCTTGCGTCCCTTTTCGGCTAACACTTCTGGGTCAAAAGCCCCAGCGTTATGCTTAGCTTCTCGAACTAAACGTGGCATATTACCAGCTAATCGTATCATAGCGTCGTCACCATAGTTCTTTTGTTCCTCTTGGAGGAGAGCTATTGCTTCGGCTTCATATGCACGGTCATCTGGGTTTTCTGTCCAGTATTGTCGAACTGAGTCAATCATATCTCGCTTCCGCATTTGGAAGTCAAAATAATCTCTATCTGGCAAGTCTGAGTCGATTTTTACTTCGTTCAGTTGCTTTTCGACAGCACCTCTGTTTTGTGTTTCGAGTTGCTTGCGGGTCTCTCTTACTTGCTTTTGAGCAATGCCTAGTGCCTTAATTTCACCTTCTGACAAATTGTCTGGGTCAAATCCTTGGCTTTTGGCGAACCGCTTGAGGTCTGCGTCAACCTGTTCTTGGCTCTCCTCTCCATTGGTTGGTGAGTCATTCGAGCCTGGTTCCGTAGTTTCCTCGGACGCAGTATCTTCAACTGAGTCAACCGCTGGTTCTGTTGTTGTGTCTGCTGGTAGGTCGCTTGGCGAGCCAACAGATGTATCAACTACTTCTTCAGTAGGGGTTGTAGTTTCCGTCATGGATACTCCTGATTGTTTTGATTAGTTTTGGGTGACTACGTTTTAACAGTAGTACGCTTATAGTTATAACACTATTGTTTAGTGCTGTCAACACTTTTCTGAAAGATTATTCTTGCGAACTTTCAATTCGTAGCTGTGGATATTGAATTGCATATTTAATACCCATCTTACGTTGGTTGATTAGAGCTGCTCGTTCACTATCAATAGCTTGCTTGGTTTGTACACCAGGAATTGCTGTAGGACGAGACTCTGTCATATTATCAACATTGTCTTGGATAAGAGCGATGGTTTCATCCATGCTCAATATCCAGTCCTTGTAAGCGTCTGTGCGTGAGAATGCTACCCACTGCGCTATGATTTGTTCCTGTAAATGTGCGTTTGCGTTATCTTTTGACATAAGTCTCCTTTATTACATACTTACTGGTAGAGGACCTGATGGAACTCCGCCTGGGTTTTGAATATTACCTTGTCCTGCTTCTGGTGGAGCCATTGGAGGAGCTGGGTTTTCTTGAGGTTGAACAACTAATTTCTTCAACTTGTCAGCGTTCATATCGAGCATAGCCTCAAGGTAGAGCTTTGTAAACTCGAACTGGTTAACGTAAGGTGATTGTGCAAACATCTGGTGGATGAGAGCATATTTCTGACCTTCTTCGGCACGAACTGCTTTGGTAGTAGATTCGAGTTGAACTTTAGGTTCGTATTGACCAGAGTATTCCTCAGGGTCAAAGTCTCGCCACTTCATACCATCATCAGCACCAATGACTTTCACAGCCATAGTTTGGTCAACGAAGATTTGTACCATCTTAAAGATAATACGTCCAAGTTGTGCGTAACCTTCATCTTCAAGGTTAGTAAGCTTAGTAGAGAAGCGTTGTGAAGCTTGGTTCATCTGTGCTTGAATCTCTGTAGCTGTAACACGACCCTTGTCTTGAGACACACCTTGGATAACTTCGTCAGCTGCTGTAGCTCGGCGCATTTCCTCTTTGATACGGAACATCTCATTGTCAGCGTCAGCACCAATAGATTGTTTCTCGATAGCTGTTAATGCTCCTTGTGGTAGAGGGAACACTGCACCTGGGAATGATTCAATCTGTTCTGCTAGGTGCTTGTATTGTGGGTCAATTTGCCACATGTTATTCATCACATAAGTCAGGTTGTCTGTCTTCTGGCTAGAAATGTCGTTAAGTCGTTCTTGGCGTGGAAGGATAACTTCAACATCACCCTTAGCGTAGAATAAACTAGTATCAACATAATTTCGCAGAATTGCAAATGGTAGGAATCCCTTAATTTCTGGGAACTCTACATCTGTAGTCATTGGAGCCATGTCAACAATACGAGTAACTTTCTTTGTTTTCTTCTCTCGCTTGTATGGGTTCTCACCATCGTAGATAAGTGTCTCACGGTTAGCAATAACAATCTTTTTCTTACGTGTGTAATAAACGATTACTTCAATCTGTCCCTTTTTATCAGGAAGTGTGCTACCAAGCAGCTTCTCTTTAACAGTCTTATCTGTTGGGTCATCTTCATTAAGTTCACCAATGTCATCTAAGTTATTGTAAAGAAGTTTCATGTCGCCAGTTTCAGGGTCAACAATTTTACGGTTCTTTAGTTCCTCAACAGTGGTCAAGAAACGATAGCCAGCATACTTAGGATAGCCAGGAGTTCCTGGGCGGTTCATGTGAGTAGCAGTAGGGTCAACGAAGAAGTCACGCAGAGGGATGTTCGTCATGTGAGGCATATCGCCTTCCCATGAAACCATCATAATACCATTTCCATATACAAGCATATCTTGTACCCAGTCTTGGACTTTCTCTGTCATGTTATTTTGGTCCCAATAGAAATCTACTAGGTCGTTGATTACTTCTGTCTCTTGGTTCTGTTCTTCCCTAATTGGGATGAAGTTAAACTTAGGCTTACCACCAGCGATGTTAGCCTTAATCGACTCCACAATAGTAAAGGTTTCAGGAATAAAATCATCTGCAACACCATCATAGCCTCGTTTTGTCCTTATGTTATTATACGCAGACCAACAGTCGTCCCAGATATTCTGTTTAAACTTCTTGATATAGTCTCGTGCATTTTTAAAGTCTTTATTTACAAGCCCAACTAACTCAGCCTCGTACTTCTCGACAGTATCATCCCTTTTTTCTTGTTTGTCAGCCTCGGTTAGTGCTGGTGCAATTTTATCTTCATTCATACGCTTATTTTATCACCTTATGCTTCTTTACGCCAGTAGGCTTTATAACTTTTAATTCCTTCTTATTATTAGCAGACCAGTCCCATAATTGCAAGGCTATCGCTTTTGCCATGACTGTATCATCGTGTGTACCCGCTTCCGCATTCGTGCGACCCTTTTCGTCACGGACGTATGAGAACGCTTCTTCGATGAATACGATGTCAGGGTCTTTGACCAATCCTTCTCGGATAGCTTCTGCAAGATAGTCGATTGCAAGTGGTTTAGTAATGGTTGTAGTTTTCCAACCAAACTTTGTTGTAGATGTTTCAAATACTTCATCAAGTCCCTTTTCTCTCTTATATAGATTACTGTAAAATAGGTCACGTAATCGTTGGACGACTGCTAGACCGTGGTTGTTAATTTCAGGTCCGATTAATGCGTAATTGTAGAATCGTCCCAGCTTGTCCAGTACGTGGGCAAATTCATCTGGGTCTAATCGGTCAGTTCTTAATCGAGCAACTGTTTTCATATCACTCACACGGATTACATCTGCTACAGAGAAGTCTCCGCCTTCGATACCTTCTGCTACGTCAGCACCGATGACATACTCTCCTGCTATATCAGGCATATCCCATATCTTTAGTTTAGCATGATTGTCTTCAACAACATAGGGTTCACGAGAATCACTATCATGAATTGAGTAAGTTGGAGCGTCTTCTACAAGCTTCTCCATGTGAGCAAGTGCCTTCACGTTGAATACTGTAGAACCACTAGCGATGAATGCTTCGTGTGGTGTAGAAGGATACTCCTGATACAGAAGCTCTGGACTTGCAACGAACTCTCGTTCTTTGTGCCTACGGAATCGAATCTTATCATCAATCTTATCTTCTGGCACGATATAAACTTCGTTACCAATAGTAATACCTTCACGCATGAGGTCTACAACATCTTGTTCATCAATCGTATATTCCTCAATCTTATCGCCAGGAAATTCGTATTCCTCTTGAATCCACCAAGGAAAGAAAAAGGTCTCAAATACTGAATCACCTTTTACGGATTTATCCCACATCTTTGCGAAGAAATTACCTCGTCCGTTAGCTGTACTCTCAAGGAAAATCATAGTGTTCTTCCTGTAAGGAACAGTCTGCATTAACGAACCGACCAAGTCTTCACCGTTGTCCCAGAACGCAACCTCCGAGCCATGGACAAGTTGAATCGTGTCCGAGCGTCCCGCACCCGTGTTCTTTGCTGTCGCAGTTTTAATAACAGAATTAAGACCGACCTCGTTACCATCTTGGTCTTGAAGTCCAAAAGTAAGGTCAGACCGAGTGTCATATTTACGATTAGGCTTAAATAAAGCATTGCTGTTGTCATAGTACCTCTTAAACATATTATACAAGTTACGTGAAGCTGGGTCTTCGTGTGCGATGATAGCCGCAGTCACGTTCTTGTGTGTGGTTGTATACCAGTAGATAAGTGCCTCAATAGCTGTAGACAATCCCATCTGTCGTGCCTTCAATACGATGATACGTATAGGCATGCCATTTTCAAGTAGATAGACTACTCGTTCAATCAAAGCTCGCTGTGCAATGTTCGGTTCAAACTTTACAATCTCAGCGTCTTTGCTTTTGATGTATAGATTTCCTTTGGCATAACGATAGAAGTCCTTGCTAATTTCAAGGATTCTTTTATTCTGCTCATCAGTTAACTTTACATCTGAATTATCCATTCAACTCCTCGACTATATCCATTTGGCGTAGCTTTTTAATCTTAGCTTCAAAGTCAGTGGACTTGTCTACGACATCGCCCTCTAGTCTTAGTTCTCTTAGTTTTTTATTTATGAACTCCGACTTGTCTTCGAGCTGGTCGTAAAACTCTAAGTTCTCGTCTGAAACATATATCATTTTTTGGTTCTTGCGTGTGCTCATGAGATTATTATAACATGTATATATATAAAGTCAACATAAAAAAGAAGCCCCCATTACAGAGGCTTCCCAGTTATAATTCGGGGGAAATTCTTATGAAGGAACTTCCGCTTCCGTTTGCGGCTATGCGTATGCATATCCGACTACCTGTATGATTCTATCTCTCGGTATCTTCGGCAGGATACTGTCAATGAGGGTTAGTAGAGTGCTTCTTTAATATAGCACACTATGAATCAAAAGTCAAGAGGTTCTTAGAAGAACTTTGCACCTGTAGAAGTTTCGTCATCGCGCTTGCGACCCTTAGCTTCTTGGTCTTCTTCGACTTTGCTAGCGATGTTTTTGTGGCCTTTGTAGCCGTTAACTTCTTTAGCTTTTTCCTCTGACACTTCACCTAAGTTCTCTTGAACTGGTACTGGACTTTCGAATTGCAGTCCGTCAACACTTTCAGTGTCTTTGGTACGTGCGTCGTAGTCGTTCTCGAACTTTGGAAGTTCTTGTTCTGGAGCTGTGTTCTTAGTTTGTTCTTTAGCCATGTTAAGCCTCCTTGGTTTTAATGGTATTAACGAGGGCTTCACGAGCCTTCACCTTGTATTGTAGCACAGCTTTATTTTTACCGCTAGTACTAAGATTTGTTTGTTTAACTGTTTTCTTAAACTTGTTTATACCCAAATCGTTTGGCTTGTTATAAGGAGGAAAGTCCTCTTTAATATTCTGCCATCCGAATTTCATCTGACCGAATCTCTTTGCCATACGCCTTCGTAGTCGCCTACTCTGCGAGTTCTCAAAGAAATATCTGCGCCTTGCTTCTTCTAAACCTTCCATCTAATCCTCCGTTACTTGTGGGTCTAATGATATTGCTATCATATGAATCCAGTTATCTATACGTGGGTCTTCAAATAGCACAAAGTATTCATCGAACTTGTCTTCATACTTACCTGCAATTATAAACCCTTTACCGTATGTTTCTTCTATTTCGGGGCTTGGTAATTGGATAGACCATTGAATATGTGGATACATACTCTGTGCCTTTTTACCAATCTTATTTATCCGTTTAGATGTCGAATTCCCGAAGTGCTTCATCAATGTTGGCATGTAGGATTTGTTTCCTCTCAATGAATATACCCTGAGATTTACCGAGTAACTCTAGCGCTCTCAGGCGTACCTCATCTTTTTTAGTGGTATCAAGAGCGAACTGTTGCAATCCCTGAACAATATGTTCTGGGTGCATTGAGACGATATTTCTTGCCTCTTGAATCCATTGTCTATTAACGCTAGGTTGCGCTATGATACGTGCATAGCTTTCTGAATACCCAGCTTCCATGGCAGACTCGTAAGGGTTAGCGAACGTAGGGCTTTTTGGGTCCATGTAGCGTACGAGAAATTCCTCTTGCTGAGGTGTTCCTGTCCACTGGTTAGGTTGCTTAACCTTCGATGACCTCTCCCTGAGTCCGTACTTCTTTCCCTTCCTCTTGTCCTGTGCCATTTTCTTTCTCCTGTTTTTCTAGTGCTTTCTTTGCTATTTTCAGCAGGTCTTTCAGAGATGTTTCTCCGATTCGAGTAGCAAATCCGTATCCCTTGTAAGAGATGACAAATAAGTCCTCAGCTGCTGGTTCTGCTACTAGTGTAACATCTTGTTTCTTTTTTGTCATGTATTTCTCCTATTGACATCCCTCACACATAGTAAGGTCTGCTGGGTCAAGGGGAGCTGCCCCTGGGTTTGCTTGTCGTGCGACTGCTTGGGCATTTGCCATAGCCATGTCAATAGCTGCGAGTTTTTCCTCTAGGCTCATGTTGTCGTCAATAATTGTGTTTGCATTCATAGGGGCTTCCCTCCTTGTTTAGATTATATAGAAATTGGTTGCTTCGTTAGTATCCCGATAGTTAATCTCGTCCTGTACGAACTTGATAAACTCTGGGTCTACATCTCCGAATTTGAAAGCTTGGTACTGGAAATCGTTATTGTCAAACCATAATGGTATTTGAGCTTCCCACGATTCCGCCCACAACTCCTCTGGTAATATTTTACCATCTTCTATTACTTTTTCATAGTCCGAAGCTGAATAATCATTACCCTTTACGAGTAGTACTTTTGTGTTCGACATCTGGTGTCTCCTCTGCTACTTCATCTTCATCGAAATTAACTGAATCTCGGTGTACGAATTGAACACTACCAAATGGTGTTGATTCAAGCAAGTACATAAATCCTAGCTCAGTTTCATTTAAAATGATAAAGATTGGTTCTGCTGTTGAGCTGTTAAAGGCTAATCGTTCTCCGATTTTCTTAAACGTCTTTCGTTGCATTTTGTGTCTCCAATTCATTTACTACTAATGTTGCGTACCCAGCGATGTCTCGCCAGCTATCGTCATAGTTTGTATCCCCATTTACGATACGTCCAATCTTGTGTGCAATCATTGTGAGTGCCTCAAGCTGGTAGGATGGCACATCATTTAATGTGAGACCATCGCCTCTTAACATGAATCCTTTTGCGACTGCGTTCTGAATCTCCTGCGAGATATCCGCATGGTTCTTAAAATCCCCATAGCGTGTACCACGCTCGTCCAGAGTATCTTGAATATTTTTACTCATCTATTCTCCCTTCGGCTGCGTTTACGTCATTTATTAAATGTACAAGTATTTCCCTATCGGACATTTCCTGTAGCATTTTCCTCTTATACGCTATGCGTTCTAAGAAGCTCATACCTTCAACTAAATCCCTTAGCTCCATTCCTGGTAGTGGCTCATCCTCACCCTTGGGTCGAAATTTTAAAACTTCTCCCATTAGGCGTTGACCAATCTTCCCTCACCCTTAATCGTAGCTTCGTTTGACCAACCGCCACAATTATTACATGAGTAACTTTGTACCCTACCTGCTCGGCGGGCATGTGTGCCTTCCTTGCGTAGGTCTGGTGAACCACATTTCGGACATCGTCCGTTAATCTGGTCGATATCTCCCAAGTTAGGGTGATTCTTAATGTATGGAATCAGCTTCTCATAGAGAGCGTAAAGTAAATCTACGTCCTGATTGTTGTATTCCTTCATCAGTTTCCATGCCTTCTTGTCCCCATTCAGACACTTGTGCCATAAATCTGCGTGTGTTACTTCGCTCTTACGCCCGATACCAAATAGGTCACAGAGACCATCCAGACTGTTAGAATCAAACTTAGCGACAGACCTAGCAACCCGTAGAGTATCCACTGTTCGATAGGGCTTAGGAGGATGAACACCGTGCCGAAGAAATGCACCAGTAGCAACTCGATTGTCAAAACGGTTAGCATTGTGAGCGACAACAATGTCAGCTTCATTAAATAGAGACCATAAGGTATCCACGATTGCAATTTCTTGTTCTTCATTCTCTGCTCCTCCTTCGTGGTGCGTTTTCTTTTCCCCATACCACCTCCACGACACGCTCATGATGAACGGACGTTTTTCTACTTTGATGACCCGTGTGTCCCATAGACCGTAGGTATATCCTAAGGTAGGTGAGACCTCAAGGTCATATATTAAAATTCGAGCCATTTAGCTCCCTTCATCTTACATAAAAATAGAAGCGGAGCGTACAACTCCACCGTTCCTATTGCTACTATCTTAGCATACTATCCCCCAAATGTCAATAGCATATTGGTATTGACTTTGAGTCCAAAGTGTGATACAATTAAACGTAGTTTAATCTTAATAGATATATACGGAGTTCTAGTTTACTAGACTCAATCTCGTTCCAATATTAGGCAGGTAAGTAGACTACCGCCTATCTAGTCTCCACTCGCCCAGCTCGTTGCGCTCTATATTATATATATCTTAATATATTTATATATCGAATTTTTTTTATATTATTTTTATCCCCCTTAGGTACTTAAGCTCCGCCGATTACTGGGTCATTACCCCCCCCATA